>OHTV01000674.1_pt1 | contig 14332 bp, 10 predicted proteins | sample 1579041 | NCBI WGS metagenome assembly OHTV01 (sample SAMEA3879583, study PRJEB24766) | human gut metagenome | biome: human-associated habitat; feature: feces | place: USA | collected 1985/1987
CCTTTTCCGGATACGATATTGATCAGCGCTACGATCACAAAGGAGATCAGCACGATCACAACGACCCAGAATCCTGCAGTTCCGTAATTTCCGGCTGCTGTCTCTGATGCAATGGCAACAGAAACTGTTCTGGTTTTTCCAAGGATATTTCCGGCAAGCATGGAGGTTGCGCCATATTCTCCGATCGCACGTGCAAATGCCAGCACTGTTCCGGATGCGATCCCCGGTCCTGCCGCCGGCATGACTACCCGCCAGAATATCCGGCTGTCGCTCATCCCCAGAGTCTGGCCTGCATGGATAAGATTTATATCCACCTGTTCAAAAGCAGCCCGAGCATTGCGGTACATCAGCGGAAATGCGATCACTGCCGCTGCGACCACACAGCCCTTCCAGGTCTGCACGATCTTAATATCAAAATTATCCAGAAGAAAGCTTCCGAAGGGCCTTTTCAGACTGAAGATCAGTAGCAGAAAAAATCCAGCCACTGTAGGAGGAAGTACCAGCGGAAGAGTAAGGATCCCGTCCAGTACTGCTCTGGCTCCCGGCTTCAGCTTCATGATCTTCCGGGCGCAAAATATTCCCAGAAAAAAAGCGATCACTGTGGCTGCCAGACCTGTTTTTAAGGAAATCCACAGAGGACTCCAGTTTATTTCTCTCAAAAATTCTGTCATATTTCATTCCTGTGCCGGCATTTACTGTGTTTCAATATTTACTGCCTGCCGGTTTTCTACATCATACTCATTTGGATGTGCTGTCTGCGGAAGCTGTGCTGTCCTCAGCCTCCGTGTTGTCTGCAGAAGCTTCTGTGGCATCCTCGGAATCCTCATCCTCATATGCTGTAAATCCATAGCCCTCAAATACCTTGATCGCTGCATCAGACTCTACATAATCAAGAAAAGCCTCTGCTGCCCTGGTATCGTCTTCCGATGCTTCCTTGTCCTCGATAAGTCCCACAGGATAAAGAACCGGCGTCTTAAGGCTGTCTGCCGGCGCCTCTGCGATGATATCTACTTTATCAGTAACAGACGCAGCATCTGTCGCATATACAACACCAACCTCATTGCTTCCTTCACTGACTGCTGCAAGTACATCCGTTACATTCTTGCACTCGTTGATCTCCATTTTGTTTACATCGTCCATGATCCCAAGATTGTTAAAGATCTCACGGGCGTACTGTCCCACCGGAACATCCTCTCCTGCAAGCGCCATATTTTCAGCGTCTGTGATATTCTCGAATCCTGTTACCTTTGTCTCTCCGTCCTTTGGTCTGATCAGAACGACTTTGTTCTCAAGAAGATCCTTAACGGTGTCTTCCTTTGTCAGTTTTTCCTCTGTGAGGGCATCCATCTGTTTATCTGCTGCTGAAAAGAAAAGATCACAGCGTGCACCTTCCTCGATCTGTGTCTGCAGTGTACCTGAGCTGTCTGCACTGTAATAGATCGTTACATTCGGATAAAGCTCATTGAAATCCTTCTGGATCTCCTCCATGGAATTGCTGAGGCTGGCAGCAATAAATGCATAAACCTCTCCCTTCAGGTTCTCATCACCTTTCACTTCTGTGTCCGCCGCAAAAACAGTTCCGGTCATAAGGCCTGTTGTTAAAATTCCCGCGGTAAGGGCTGCTAAGATTTTTTTCTTCATCTTTTGTTTCTCTCCTTTTCCGTTTCGTTCAGTTTTGTTTAGTTTTGAATGGTTTTGTTTAATTTTACCGAAAGGAAAGTTTCTTGTCAAGCTATAAGGCATTGCTGTTTTTCTCTACAAGTGCTATCATAAATACATAGTTGACAAGCCAGGCGGATGTTCACGATCCGCTTCGTTTCTTATCATGAGTGGCTTACAGCACTCCTGATACAGACAAATCCCACACAAGGTTCATTGCTCTGCACAACGGAAGCAGAGAATTTGCCTGATCCGGTTCATTCAATATTCAAGAAAAGGAGAATTACTTATGAAACTCAGTGCACGTAATCAGTTAAAAGGAAAAATCATCAACATCAACCAGGGAGCTGTAAATTCCATCGTTTCCATTGATATCGGTGGTGGAAATATCATCACTGCTACCATCTCCTGTGCGGCGGTGGAAGAACTTGGACTGAAAGTAGGCTCTGATGCTTACGCAGTTATTAAGGCAACCAATGTTATGGTAGGTATCGATGAATAAAGTCTACACAGCACAGGAAGTTGCAGATAAACTAAAGATCAAAAAATCCACAGTATATGACCTGATCAAACGCGGAGAGCTTTCCTCCTCCAAAGTCGGCAAACAGCTACGGGTCAGCGAGGAACAGCTGTCTCAGTATCTTAAGGGTTCGGAATGTTCTGCGTCTTCTGCTCAGTCTTATGATCACCAGCCGGAGAGTTCTCTTTTGAAAAGGGATTATCTTCTGCATTCCAGTGGACTGATCATCAGCGGACAGGCTTCTCCGGCTCTGGATCTTCTCCTAAATCAGCTTCCCACACACCCGGACAATCTGCCGGTTCTGCAGTCTCACATGAACACCTACAACGGACTGTATTCTCTCTATTTTGAAAAAGTCCACATTGCCTGTGCATCCGCCTCACCGGAAGATATCCATAGCCTTATACCCGGTATCCCACTGACTGTGATCTCTCTGTGTCAATATCCTGTCGGCTTCTATGTAAAAAAAGAAAATCCCAAGAATATCCGGGGATTTTCTGATCTTACACGGGCAGATATTATTTTTGTGAACCGCGAAAAAGGAAGCAGCCGTCGTATCCTTCTTGACCGTACACTTCTGTCTTCCGAAATTTCACCGGATTCCATATCCGGATATCGAAATGAGCTTGTTACCGATCACTCCACGGCTGCTGCAGTGGCTGGCGAACAGGCAGACATAGCTCTTGGCGAGGCCTGTGTAGCGAGAAGCTTTCCAGAGCTGGATTTTCTTCCTGTTTGCCAGGAATCACTCTTCCTGGTTATGCAGACCAAAAATCTGAGCACCCCCGGCTTTCAGGCCGTAGCGGAAACCATTGCATCCGAACCTTTCCGCCGGTTTTTAGCTCTTCAAACCGGATACGATACTACTGACACCGGAAATATCCGGCATATTTAGGGCTAAGAAAAACGCTTATGTAAAAAATTCTTCCGCAACCATTTCTTTGATAATACAAAATCAGCCAGCACGTCAATGATCACTCCTTATTTTTGCCCAATTAAGGAAGTTTCTTGATCCTATGACTGCTGACTGATCTTTATTTATTCAAATATTGATATACTCTTGAAGAAATCGAACGGATTCCGTACAGTAAATGATCTTCGGAAGCGCCTTCTGAAAATATACATAATACATAATTTGTTTTCTTTCCATAGACGATTGCCATATCATGCTGAACTGAGCTTGTCTCACCAGTTTTGTTCGCGCATACTATACCTGTCGGAAGACCTGATGGAATTTTGTATCGTTTCGTCTGATGCAGTAAAAGATTTAGCATTTCTCTGGAATACTGTTGAGAAACACACTGACCTCGATAGATTTTTTCTAAGAGTCTCCCACAATCTTTTGCAGATGCCGTGTTACGCCAGCCATCACTGCTCCAGGCAGAAGAAGATGGATGCAGGGAACTGTGACAACCGGTATTTTTGTAACCGTTCTTTCGAAGATACTGGTTCACTACAGCCGTTCCTCCTACAAAGCTTCCGCCTCCCTGACGCCTTACCAGTTCATTATAACATTCATTATCACTGACAGTGATCATATCCCACAGCAAGCTGTACACACCGGAGCTGTATTGCATTTTTCCCTGACGGATCTGATCATAGACCGACGCCATCACAAATGCCTTGATCGTACTTGCCGGATACATTTCCCGATCATTTATGTTTACAACATTTCCTGTTTTCAGATCTTTTATATAAACAGACCAGTTTCCACCGTAGGCAGAAACAAAGCTCTCCAATTCCGATTTAAATGCACTTAGAGCATACTCTGATCTTGTACTTTTTCTTCCCTGCCAGTCCACATACTGACCATCCGGTGTTTTCATATTTTTCGCAATGGTTCCGTTCGATTTCAGGTAATAACCATCTTTCCACCGGTTCACCAGCATTTTTCCATTTTGGTCTACATAATATTGCTGGCCCTCACAGGTTACCCACCCTGCCTTCTGTACCATTCTCCCATTATCATTGCCAAAATAATAGATTCCGTTAAACTTTTTTCCCTGAACTGTTTTGTTCACTTTATGAAAAGACGGACGCATGCAGATTCTTCCGGTTCCATAGAAATAATAATAACCACTTTTAAAATTACGCCCACCGAATCTTCTCTGTCTTATATAGCGTACTGTTCCACGATCAGCCAGTTTTCCGTACGCTTCCACATAATAAATGCCTGCGATAATTTTTTTGCCCCGTACCTTCTGTTCAGCTACGTTTACAAAGCCACGCTCTCCCTTTGAAATTCTTCCATTGGAGTCTGTGATGTGGTATTTATCAAAGCGGACACCAGAAACTGTCTTTTTATCAAAATAATACACGGATTGTTTTCTCAAAAGTTTTCCGTTTTTATCAAACATATAAAATCCTGTTTTTAAAAACTCTGTCTTTGGAATTGACAAATAACGTAATCCGGTAAGTTTTCGCTTCTTAGAATCTTTCAAATACCAGTTCCCGCCAGATTTCTGAAGATAATTTCCACTGTTATCCCAAAATCGTACCGTTCTTTCAGCAGCCTCGACCTTTATCTCTGTACTTCTGATACCAATAATTCCTCCAAAAACCACTATTAATATCAACCAATATATACAAACTGTTTTTTTTGCTTTCATACTTTAACAAGACCTGCCACAGACAATGACAGGTCTTTCTCCTTTATCTTTATTATCCTATTTTCATGCAGATGTTCTGGATCAGGCGGTTGTAGCCGGTTACCTTTTTCAGCCATTCCAGCGCTATGGACACTGCCAGTGAAGCCAGCAGAAGCGTCAGTGTATTGGTCAGAAAATATCCACTCACATACACAAAAGAATATTTTCTTATAAATGTATGTATCAGAAATATATTCATGGAATGTTTTCCGAGGAACAATAAAATCTGTCGCACTCCCGGAATGACATTAATAAATTCGCAGCAAAATGCCATAAATACAATTGGATACACACCCCAGTGGATCTCACTGTATACCGTCAGCGGCAAAGTTCTGTACGCTTTATACAAAATAAACACCGCAAGAAGCTCCAGAAGAAATTTGAAAACATGCTTCATTCCAGCATTCCATATCTTAAACCATCGGTTAAACAGATCATACTTGGCTACACACATTCCCATGAGAAATACCGGTAAAAATGCATAAATACCCGTAATTCCCATAACCTCCAGGGAAATTATCCGTGGAAATGCCGCAACAGCCACAAGAATAAATACCAGATATTCTTCCTTTATCATAAACAGTGGCACACAGATGATAAAAATGATCGCCGCACTCATATACCACCAGGTTCCGTTCAGAGTCGAAGTTCCGAAAAGTTTCGCCAGACCAAAAAAATCCAGCACCATTGCGCTAACACCTTTGGCAATATTCCCGTTTCCGAAATATCTGGCCACGGCATAGCCGTTATAAAGCTGTGAGCTCACAACAGAAAGCCCCCATATAATCCAGAACCCTCCCATTGTTTTTATCAGTCTTTTGGCTGTCCACTTGCCAGGTGTAGAATTATTTTTTCTGTAACTGAGATACAGTCCGTATCCGGAAATAAATGCATAGATCGGTACACAGATCTTAAATGTTCTGCACAGATACATGATCCGATCTGCTGAAAACGGAGTGAAAACAACATTCAGCCCCTCAAATCTGTCTTGACTCAGATACATATGATGGAACAGCATTATAACAATGGCAATGCCCTTCATCGCCTGAGAATTATATTTATCAAACTTTATTGCCTGCTTTCCTTCCAAAATCCAACCTCCATATTACCGATTCTCGATGATCCTCTCATAAACTCGTTTGGAACAGTTACGGTCATTAAATGCAAAGGTCTCATCCATTCGTTTCCGATATTCCTCTTTCATCTGACAGCCGTCTGCCATATATTCGATGATCCGGTCCACAGTTCCGTCCAGTGTATGCTCCACCTCTCCGAAGCCATCTCTCTCATAGTCAAAGTATCCCTCTGTGTAGGAATGCGCGCCACTGAAAAAGCTGTCTCTGTCAAACTGGGAGTATACGATGGGTTTTCTCAAATATGCAAAATCAAAGGCAACCGAAGAATAGTCCGTGATCATCAGATCTGTCTGGGCAAAAATGTCCTTGTAGGAATAAGACGAATCCATAAATTTTACCCGTGGATCATGACGGAACATATGCAGACCGTCAATGGTATTTGGGTGAGGCATGAAGCAGATGGTATATCCGTACTTCTCTGCCGCTCCCAGAAGTCTTTCGCTGTTGAGAAGATCATCATAAAAATGGAAATATTCGCTTTCCTGAAATTCTTTTCCAAGCTGCCATACCCCTCTGGCATCGGTTCCTGAGGAAAGGCTTTTGCGCCAGGTAGGCATCACCGTCACATACTTACGCTCATCATGGACCAGACGGTCATAACGCGGCATTCCCGTAAGCCAGATATTTTTTTCCGGATAAAAATAGTCATAGGTAAAGGCAGAATCATATTCCGGCTTTGTGCTGACGATAAATCCGAAAAGATTACGGTTGTATTTGTTCAGCCACTTGGACTGGTTGTCTTTGGTCACACCATGCTGTAAAAATACCAGCTTTTTGTCATAGATGATATCGCGGTACAGATACTCCAGCTTTCCAAAAGGATTGATCACCGGTTTGTTAGCCTGGGAGGACAGTGAAAATTCATTCAGCAGGAACAGAAGCTTATGCTTCCAGGAGAAAGGCTCCACAACCTTTCCAAGCTTCTTCATTTCCACATAATCCTGTGTATCCTTGTTGACTACAAAGTACGGCTCCACCGTAGGGTCCGGATTGGCGCAGAGATAGCGGAACATCACTTCGCCGTTGTCATCTCCGCGTGTTGTACGATCGGAGATCAGCCAGATCTGCTTTTTCTGCTTTGCCTTCTGCATCTCGTAGAGCTTACGTACGAGAACTGCCTTTTTTCCGGCCTTTCCCTGAGAAAATATTGCTTTGGTGCGTTTTTTCTTCAGCTGTTTCTCCCTACTCTGACTGTATGGCTCTACCGTTACTTCATACTGATGGCCCAGAACCTTTGCATCTTCCTGATCCTCTCCACGGATCATCCGGACTTTTTCGTTAAGATACAGAAGCTTATCCTCTATATGCAGGAAAAGCGGCAGCTTCTTTGTAAATGGCACATATTTTCCGTAGGAAATATTGTACATTTTATTTATATGTCCATCTGTGCCTGTGCCCCAGCTGATAAACTCCCGGATCTCGGAAAGCGGAATGTCCACGATATACAGCTTCTCAACGGCACTTTCTTCTCTGCACCAGCCGGTTCTTTCCAGTGTATATTTCCATCTGGCTTCATAGGTGTTGCCACCAGTCATCATATATGCACGGTTTGTCCTGCTCACAGGCTCCACAATGGAAAATTCACAGTGAAGCTGGTCTTTTTCCGGCTGGAATATCTTGACACGGAGATTGTCATATATGGGATTCAGGATCGTGTCTGCCTGATCCGGAAATTTTTTGCATATATCCGGATAATATTTCCGGAGAAGATATACTTTGTTTGCCCTGCTGATATGCTGATTGGACATCACGATCTCCGGAAACTCCATCTGCTTCAGGAAGCTTTCGATACCTTCCTCATATCTGCACTTTTTCTCTTCATCAAGCTTCTCGTTATCAAATATGATATCAGCTATTTTTGCGCTGTAATACAGCAGCACATAATCTGCATTTTTTTCATGAACAGGATTTTCTTTTATTCTGCAGTCTGCGATCTTTCGGAAAAATTCCTGATAAAATACCTCCAGCTGGTCCGGATCCTGCAGCATATTCTTCCAGTCCTCCACCATGAGATGGTCCGCAAGGATCTGCACATAGATATCTTCCCCTGAAGCCACTCCCAGACTCCGGCAGCTTACAACGGACTGATATACCATGGTCATCACATCCAGATACCAGATCTCCGGACGGATCTCGGATACCCATTTCACCTGATCTGCGGCAAATGTGTAAGCGGTATACAGCTGATGCAGAAGATATACATTGTTATCCAGCGTTGTTTTTTCGGTGAAACGGTTACAGTAATTATTATGCTCCCGCACATAGATATTTCCTTTTCCACGGATCTTTGTTAGGACAACATCTCTGTTTTCTTCCTCAAAGCAGCGTCTGATCTCTGCACTGGATTTTGGGGAAAAACGGATTCCGGCTTTTGCAAAAACAACATAGCTTCCAGCTATCTTATCCTTCAGCTCCGCCACAAGATCCCCACATTCCAGTCCGTCAATATATAAAAGATCCCGGTCATCCAGCATCTCCCGGAAACGAGGATCCTCCGGATTGAACTCTCCGTAGATCTTATCCAGCTCTTCGTCCTTGAGCTCTTTCTCCTTTTCTCCGGCTTCCTCCAGCTCCCGCATGTCCCGTTCATCAGGAATATCCATATCTCCTGCAATGCATACTGCAAGGATCTGTACCGTTCCTTCCGGTGTGACCTCACGTACATTTTTAAAGGTTCTGTAAAGCTTTGCGGTATCTTTTGCAAAAACAACTACTGAAAATTCATACTCCCTGTTCATATTGCTCCTTTTGTATCCTTACATTAAAATTTTTTCTCTTTCAGCCTTCTTTTCAGTTTGTCCGGTATTTGAGCATTGGCTATATATTCATAAATTCGTTTGCTGTTGTCATTGTCCCTGTAGGGAAGAAGCTCATCTCTTCTTCCTGAAAATTCCGGTTTTTCACGGAATCCGTTCCTCGCATATTCTCCGATAAGGTCTACCAGCTGGTTCTGATCCCATGCCAGATCTCCGAAAACATCTTTTTTGTAGTCCATATAGCTTCCCTGGACTTTCTCATAGGTTTCCAGATCAAAGGGATAAAATACCACCGGTTTTTCCTGATAGTAGACATCCCAGGAAACAGAAGAATAATCGGTGATCAGCATATGACAGCTCATCAGAAGCTGATTCAGCGGCATAGTCCCAAATGGGATCAGACGGATATGCCTGTCTTCCACCTGAAAGCTCCGGATATGTTCCCGGAATTTCGGATGGATATAAAAATTCAGCGTGATATTTTCCTTTTCCAGAAGAGTCTTAAGCCTCTCATCCTGCAGAAATGCTTTATAACGCTGATAGTATTCACTTTTTTTGAACTGCTCCTCGCTGATATCCTCCAGCCAGCTTCTCCATGTAGGCATCAGCAGGATCTCTTTATGAGCCGGATCCGACTTGTCCTCCAGCACATCCCATCTGGCCAGTCCGGTGATAATGATCTCTTCATTATCGTATCCGAAATAATCATGGATGATCTTCTGTTCATAACCCGAAGACACCACAAACAGTGCCATCTGATTGCCTCCGCCTTTATGGAAGGTCCTGTGGCATTGCTTGAAGCCCATCACTCCATGCTGGAGAAATACGATGTTCTTCCGTGCCTGATACAGAACCTTGTAGATGCTGTTGGGCGAATCCCAGATATAAAAATGCCGGATTGCATCGGTAGATATCAGATACCGTGCAGCGCTGAGATAGATCATGTACTTAAATGACATGAACTGGATCACATTGGCATCATACTCTTTTACAGCCTGATAATCCGGACATTTTTTATCTATTACATAAAAAATCCGACTTCTGTCCTTCTCCGGTGCATGCTCCATACAGTACCGGAAAAAATAGAGGCCGTTGTCCTGTGCCATTGTACAGTATTTCTCGCAGATCAGCCATAATTTCTTATGATCCCAGTAAGGTTTCAGGATAAAATAGCAGAATAATGCAAGAAATTCTTTTGCTATAAATGCATAGCTGTCATATTTCGGATCATATTTCCGGTATTGAATGGTAAACTGCCTTGCTCCGTTGACAAAGGGATAAACCATATGCCCATCCCCGGTTCTGGTCCATCTTGGAAAAAGGATCAGCTTAAGTTTAAGTTTTGAACTTAAGCCTCCCAGGATCGCATCCTCATAATTTCCTTTTCCTTCTTTATCCACAGATGCCACCACATCCCAGAATGCGGTTTCCATCGGATACTGATCTACATTGATCTGTGCATGATACACGATCGTATTTCCTTTTTTTGCTGTCTGCATTTCAAAAGGAAAGCTTGTATCCAGCACTGCATTTCGCTGTTTCAGCTTCAGGGAACGGATCCTTCCTCTGGATCCTTCCAGCTCAAAACTGATCTTTATGGTTCCTTTTGTCAGCGAAAATTTCCTGGTTTTTACCTTGATCTCCGCCGGAGCCTCCATTAACTGCTGCAATTTTTCACCACCTGTTACATTTCTTTGATCGCTTTGTAATTTCTTTCACAGTTCTTTGTATCCCACAGATCAAAATATTTTCCGTGTCTTTCCAGATAGATCTCTTCATTGGCAAATCCCTGCTTATGCAGGCAGATCAGCCAGTCCGTTACTTCCTGTTCCGTTACACATACCGGACCGAAGCCATCTTTCCGGAAATCAAAATACCCGATCTGATGATGACTTTGCCGGAATTTTTCATTGTCAAACTGGTAGTAGACCAGTGGCTTTTTCATGTAGGCAAAGTCCATGGCCACACTGGAAAAATCAGTCACCAGCACTGCGGACTCTTTAAGGAGTGTCTGCACATCGTACTCAGGCCAGGACGCCACTGTGATCTTCGGATGATCCACATGAAAATATTTCAGGAACCGATGCATTTCCCTGTGCGGATAAAAGATGATCTGAAGATCGTTCTCCTCAATATAGCGGATCAGTCTCTCATCCTTGAGAAGTGCATCCCAGTACCGGTAATAATCGGTTTCCATGAATTTCTGTGCTTCCAGCTCGTGATCAGAGGCTGAGATCTCATTGCGGATATACATACGCCAGGTCGGCATGATCAGAATCTGGTTCTTTTTTACCTTCATATCATGAAGCTGGTCAAAACGACACAGTCCCAGCTCCTGCACATAGCCTTCCGGATATCCGTACCGGTCATTGACATATTTCCACTCATCATAGGTACTGGTAACAAAAAGGCTCATTTTTGTATGGGGATAATACAGAAAACTAAGATCTGCCGTAATGATCCCATGCTGCAGGAACGCCCGCTTGTTCCGTAGGATTCCGTAAACCTCCAGCACATAGCAGATGGCTGCGTTTGGTTTTCCCATTTTCTGGGAGCTGATATTTTTTGATGCAGCCAGATAGTAGATCCAGTGGCGGAAGCTTCCATACTGGATCACAGGTCCCAGATTTTTTACCCGGGCATAATCCGGAGATTTTCTATTGATGGCGTACACTGCATCCTCACTGGTATTTTCTCTCAGATATTTGTACAGCCAGAATCCGTTATCCCGGCATTCATTCTCTGTATCACAGAGAAGCCAGAGATCCCTGCGAAAAAGTCTGTAGACCATCGCAATGGGAAATGCCAGGATAAACTTGATGATGTGAAGCAGATCCCCAGGTTTTACTCGTTTCAGTTTTTCAAGAAATGTCTGTTCCATGTTTCCCTCTGTTTACAGGATCCCGGTTTATTCCTCTGACCAGTCTCCGTTATCATCCCAGACAATCTCTCCGTCTCCGCTGTCATCTGTATCTGTACTGTTGTCAAGAGAATCGTCACCGCTTCCGCTGTTGCTGCTGTCATCTACATAGTCGCCGCTATCATCACTGCTGTCATAGTTTCCATCATCACTGCTGTTGTCGTAGCTTCCGTCATCGCTGCCGTCGTAGCTTCCGTCATTACTGCTGTCATAGCTTCCATCATCACTGTTATCATAGCTTCCATCGCTGCTGTCGGAAGAAGTATCCGTGATACCGGAAGAACTGTCTGTCAGATCTGAAGCATCTGTGCTGTCTGCGGAATCACTGCTGTCCGCCTCACTGTTATCCGTTTCCACATTGCCAATAGTGCTCTTCTCACTCTTGTCACTGAGGCTTGTATAGGTCAGGTATGCTTCTCCGTTATCGATCATCAGTTTTGCCTTTTCCATATCGCTCAGCTGTACACTGTAGATCTCATAGGCATTTCCGTCTCCGTCTACGAGCTTCATATCATAGATGGCATCTCTTGCAGAATCCGGGGTGTAATACATCTGCACCTGCTCCGCATCTTTGATGGTAGCTTCTGCAGGAACAAGACTTTTGCCCCATTCTTCCCCTCCTGCCGCGCGGAGATAGATCTCACGGATCTCTCCCTTCGTGCTGTTGGTAAGATAAACAAATTTTGCAGTACTGGTCTTTACACCGATCAGCTTCGGTGCAGGTGTAGATGTAGGAAGCGGTGTGGATGTAGCCGGTGCAGCCGTAGGTGCGGCTGTAGGAACCGGTGTTGGTGTCACCTCTGCTGTTTCCTTTGATGATTTTCCACAGCCGGCAATACCAAGCGCCGTCACTGCTGTCAGTACGATCAAAAGCTTCTTATATTTCATAATGATTACCTCCAGATTGCAGTTTTATGCTAAAAATGTTTTTCCAACGAAGTATCCGAGCACCAGGATACCAAGGATGATCCTGTACCAGCCGAATACTTTAAAATCGTGTTTCTTGATATATCCCATCAGGAATTTGATGGCAAGAATAGATACCACAAAGGATACCACAACACCTACGATCAGGATGATCAGCTCTGTAGAGCTGAAGGCAAAACCGAATTTGACCAGTTTCAGAAGACTTGCTCCGAACATAACCGGAATTGCCAGGAAAAAGGTAAATTCTGCTGCAACTGTACGGGATGTTCCTGCAAGGATTCCTCCGATAATGGTAGATCCGGAACGGGATGTTCCCGGAATCACGGAAAGCACCTGGAAACAGCCGATGATCAGCGCTGTCTTAAAGGAAAGCTCATCCAGTCTGGTGCAGGTTGGTCTGCGGCGTTTGTTGTAGTTCTCGATAACGATAAAAAGCACACCATAAACGATCAGCATGATGGCAACGACCACATAGTTGTAAAATTTCTTTTCAATAATGTCATTAAAAGGAAGAGCGATGATGATCGTCGGCAGACATGCTACCAGGATCTTAAACCAGAGGATCCACTTATCCTTATCACAGTATTTTTCTACAAAAGTAAGGACAGTTCTGGGTACTGCCGGCTGTTTACGCAGTGCCATCTGTGTTTTCTTCGGGATTTTTCTTATGTAAAAAGGCCACAGCTTGTTCCAGTACAGTACAACAACTGCCAGGATCGCGCCAAGCTGGATCACCACCAGGAAAAATTCCATAAATGCCTCGGATACATTCAGCTTGATGAACTCATCCACAAGGATCATATGTCCGGTACTGCTGATCGGAAGCCACTCGGTGATTCCCTCCACAATACCGAGAAGGATAACCTTCAGTAATTCTATAAAAATCATGTTAACTCCTTTCTAAAAGCAAGATAAGGACAGGGCCGGTATGTGAACGACGGCCCCGTCCTTATCAGTATATTACATATTTGACAATTCGTAAACTTTTAATTTTTTATTTCACAGAATTTACAATTTATTATCGATTGTCGATGGTGGCGATATCTACCAGAGTCAGGTGGTTCAGGTCTGTATTCTCAAGACTTGTGACCAGAGCCTCTGCAGTATCAAGGCTTGTAAGCACATTGACACCTGTCTCGATGGCATTACGACGGATGACGAAACCATCTTTCTGATGCTCAACACCCTGTGGCGGTGTATCGATGACAACATCGATCTTGTGGCCAAGGATCAGGTCCATCAGGTTCGGAGACGGCTGCTCCAGTTTATTGGTGCGTGTTACCTTGATTCCGTTCTCAGTCAGGACATTTGCTGTACCTCTTGTTGCGAAGATACGGTATCCCTGAGCCTCGAAGCGTTTTGCAATCGGGATGATATCCTCTTTATCCTCATCCTTAACAGTGATGATCATCTGTTTGTGTTTCGGAAGACGGATTCCTGCCCCGATGAATGCTTTGTAAAGAGCCTCGTTGAAGGTCTTAGCAATACCAAGGCACTCACCTGTGGATTTCATCTCCGGTCCAAGGCTGATATCTGCGCCTCTGATCTTCTCGAAGGAGAATACCGGCATCTTGATTGCGAAGTACTCTGCTTCTTTCTGAAGTCCCGGTGTGTAACCAAGCTCTTTGATCTTATGTCCAAGGATAACTCTTGTTGCAAGCGGAACGATCGGGATTCCTGTTACCTTGCTGATGTACGGTACTGTACGGCTGGAACGCGGGTTAACCTCGATGACATATACATCCTCGCCTACAACGATGAACTGA
>OHTV01000679.1_pt1 | contig 14248 bp, 11 predicted proteins | sample 1579041 | NCBI WGS metagenome assembly OHTV01 (sample SAMEA3879583, study PRJEB24766) | human gut metagenome | biome: human-associated habitat; feature: feces | place: USA | collected 1985/1987
ACTGTGTGCGTTGCATGCAAGTTCGCTAAAGGATACAGTGCGGGCGTACAGCGAGCTGTGGCAGCTGTCGCTGACGAGCTGGCAGCAGGCGTATGCACGGATAAAAGAGCTGAACGCAGTAAAACAATCTTTGCAAAATCAGGAGCACCCGTCAAACGGTCGGTTTGATGACGGGCTATAAGCCCTTAATAATAGCCAGCACCTCAAGACGCTGGCTTTCACTTTTTTCAAGCCACATTGTCTTATCACTTTCGCCGCTCCTGTTAGGGGCGTTTTGACTACTAGTTACCCTTGAAAGGGGCTTCGTACTCTTTTACACTTAATTTATCCAAAGCTATACCTAAATTGCAATAAGAAGTAGCACACTTTTTACTGGATTCACAAATTGGCAAGCAGTACAAGGTGTACCACTTCACATATTTTCTCAAATTCCTCTGAAAGTCAATTTCCAAAATTTGTTTGTTGGGATGACATTATAATCCCCTTCAGTCGTATCAGAAGATGCTGTCTGTTCGTTCCACATGAACATTTACATAAAAAATCTCCGTCATTCTACAACAGAACAACGGAGATTTCAAAATAAAATATTTTCTTTTACTCTTTTACAATCCAACTGCCAGTTTTCTTTGAACCAATTCTCTCTAATCGTCCTAATTCAGACAACTCTTTGATCATTCTCTGAACAGTGCTTCTCGACAAAGAGACTCGTTCAATAATTTCTTTTTGCGTAATTGTTGGATCATTGCGCAACATATCAAGGAGCATTTTCTGATTATCAGTTAAAGCTTCATTTATTGCCTCATTTAAAGCTTCATTACTTGATGCTTTAAAATTCAGATTTGGAAGCTTTACAGTAAATTCCACTCGATTGGATCGGAAGGTCGGTTCCAAACCCGGTTGATAATTTGCTGCATTTTCGTATGCGGTACGGATTTTACTTAATCCACTGCCTTGACGTTCCATATATCCAAGGCGGGCAAAAATATCTGCAAGGATAGGATTTCTTCTGGTTGAAGGAATATCATCAATATCACGCCCCTGAATCTGTGTTCCATCAGGCATTCCACCCGGAGAATAAATTAAAAGGCGGTCATCAAACATATCCACATGAACTTCACTGCCATTAATAAGATAATCCCTATGAATCAACGCATTGACCAAAGCTTCGAAAACACTTCGCTCGCAATAATCCGGCATTTCAATTCTGGAATCAGGTGTTTTCTTCCAAATGGTTTTCATATTACGCTTTACAAAACTCATGCCCTCATTCAGAAGAATGATAAGACTGCCACTATATTCGGCACTATCCAAAGCATCAACCTGTCCGCCACTTTTATCTAACCCATTCCATCTTGTGCAGAAAAGACGAGACCAGCGAATGGGTGCATCATCAGCAAGCAAAGCGCCTGCATTGGTAAGGTGTCCATTTGCATCTCGGATACCGAAAGACTCAAAACTTTTCTCCGTCATACTGTTGCCAGTCCAGGATTTATAGCGTTCTCTCAGCTTACTGAAAGAAAAGTCCTCATAATTGTATGGTGACATCACCGAATCATAAGAAGAGTTTCTACCACGCATAACCAAGCGTTTCAGTTCAGTCGCATCAGCAACAACGCTTTCATTACCAATACGAATGTAAGCTTCTGTCACACCATCGCCAGTATAATAGTAAGGTGTTTCTGCGCCTGCAGGTACATAAAGCAATAAAAGGTCTTTTTCATCTTCGGATTTACGAAGCTTCATTATAACTTCTGGAAATGGTGAAATTCTTTCTTTGATTTTCTGGCTAATAAATTCAGAATCGGATTTAATATCTTCCAATCCAACAATTTCTTCACCATCTGTAATACCAAAAATTAAAGTTCCGCCCGCTGTATTCGCAAAGGCACTGACACTTTTAAGCCAACTTTTCACTTTCTTATGTTCAACTGCCTGCTTTTTATCATATTCTGTTGCTTCTCCAAGAAGATCTGTTATCTTCATGCGCAGTCCTCCCTTCGTGTTATATTGGACATTTCCGCAATGTTTGTATTATAACATATGAAATCATGTTTTAATAGAGGTATGCATAATTCATTTCCCATCAAATCCATTCTTTGGCTACATCATAAGGGATAGGGTATTTATTCTGTTCATACATCAGGATAGTAGCAGGAACAACATCCATTTTCTCGGCAAGCTGTCTGGTAGTTAATGATTTTCTCTGACGATAATATTTCAAATTATCGCCCGGAAGTTTATTCTTAGGCTTTTCCGCGAATGACAAAGCTACATGGCGCAAAAGTCTGCCTCGATAGAATTGACACAACGATGTATGATTGAAAATATCATTGCAAAGACAATATGATATTTACATACCCATTTTGAATGTGATAATTCGTTAGTTTTATTTGCCATTAATACGTCATTCCTTTCTTTGCAATAGTGACTTGAACACTTACTATTGTATATCGGAATGACGTATTTTTGTATAACAATCAATGCGCACCCGCATAGCGGATGGTTCTGTGTGAAGCACCATCTCGTTTTTTCGAAAAGAAACTTGATAGTGCTCCACGGGCTAAAGCCACAAAAAAATAACAGCCCAATTCTCAAATTATGAGTCTTGGGCTGTTTTCTTATGCAATTTTTAGGCGAAGCCAAGCATTAAGCCGATTTGTCTTACGATAAACGCTACGCACCAGGCCACAACAAGCTCATAGCCCATAAGGCAGAGCGTGCTGGTATCCGAGTTCAGCTCGCGACGGATGGTAGCCAGCGCTGCGACGCAGGGCGGATAGAGCAGGCAGAACACCAGAAAGGTGTAGGCCGTGAGTGGCGAAAAGAGGCTTGCCAGATCAGGCGCACCGCCGCTGCCGACTGCGAGCACGGAAAGCGTACTGATGACAACCTCCTTGGCGGTGATGCCGCAGATGAGCGAGGTTGTTGCCTGCCAGCTGCCGAAGCCGAGCGGCGCAAAAATAGGCGCTGCCAGCTTGCCGATGGAGGCGATAATGCTGTCGGAGGCATCTACCATGTAAAAGCGTACATCAAAGTTCTGCAGGAACCAGACGATGATGCTGACGAGGAAGATAACCGTGAAGGCCTTATGCAGAAAATCCTTGGCCTTTTCCCACATATGCATGATGATGTTGCGCGCCGTCGGCAGACGGTAGGCAGGCAGTTCCATGACAAAGGGGACCGGCTTGCCGCGGAACACCAGGCTGTTGAGCAAAAAGCCGGAGAGAATAGCTACGCAGATACCGGTGAGGTAGAGCGAAAGCATGACCAGGCCACCGTTATGCGGGAAGAAGGCGGCGATGAACATACCGTAGATAGGCAGCTTGGCGCTGCAGCTCATGAACGGTGTGAGCATGATGGTCATTTTGCGGTCGCGCTCACTGGCGAGGGTGCGCGAGGCCATAATTGCCGGCACGCTGCAGCCGAAGCCGATGATCATTGGAACGAAGGAGGAACCGGAGAGGCCGATTTTACGCAGCATCTTATCCATAACGAAGGCTACACGCGCCATGTAACCGCTGTCCTCGAGCATCGAAAGGAAGAAGAACAGCGTAACGATGGTCGGCAGGAAGGAAAGCACGGCACCGACACCGGAGAAGATGCCGTCGATAATCAGCGAATGCATCGGCGGTGCGATATCCAGCACGGTGAGCGTGTTGTCAACCGAAGCTGTTACAGCATCGATAACATTGCTGAGGAGGTCGCTGAGAAAAGCTCCGATAACGTCAAACGTGAGCCAGAAAACAATGCCCATGATAAGCACGAAAATAGGAATAGCATAGAATTTATGCGTCAGATAATGGTCGATTTTGACGGAGCGCAGCTGTGCTTCCGTATGCTTGGGTTTCTGCACGGTCTGCGCGCAGAGGTCCTCGATATAGGCATAGCGCATATCTGCCAGCGCCGCTTCCTTATCCGTTTTGAGGTTTTGCTCCATTTCGGTAACGAAGTGGCCGATGATATCGCATTCGTTTTCCGAAAGCTGCAGCGCTTTGGCGAAATCGCTGTCACCTTCAATGAGCTTGGTAGCGGTAAAGCGCACAGGACCGCTGCAGAAATCCAGGCGCTGTGGCAGCTGCTGGTTTTGCGCTACCTCTACGGCGCGGCGCAAAAGCTCGCCTACGCCCTCGCCGGAGTTGGCGGTGATGGGGACAACAGGCACGGTCAGCGAATCCTCCATTGCTTTAATGTCGATGCTGCCGCCGCTGCCGGTGAGCTCGTCCATCATGTTGAGGGCGATGACCATCGGGATATTCAGTTCAATGAGCTGCAGCGAAAGATACAGGCTGCGTTCGATATTAGTTGCGTCAATGACGTTGATAATTGCGTCCGGCTTATTGTATAAAAGCAGGTCACGCGTAACAATTTCCTCAGAGGTGTAGGGAGAAAGCGAGTAGATGCCGGGCAGGTCGATAACGCCTGCGTCCGGTACGGCGAGAATCGTACCTTCCTTTTTCTGGACGGTTACACCGGGAAAGTTGCCGACGTGCTGGTTACTGCCGGTGAGATAGTTGAACAGCGTGCTTTTGCCGCAGTTCTGGTTGCCGACGAGGGCGAAATGCAGCTTCATGCTTCGCTCACCTCCGGTGTAACGGTGATTTTTGCGGCTTCCTCCGCACGCAGTGTCAGCTCGTAGCCACGCAGGGAGATTTCCAGCGGGTCGCCGAGCGGTGCGCGCTTGCGTACCATGACGCGGGTGCGGGGCGTGAGCCCCATATCAAGCAGACGGCGACGCAGAATGCTGCCTTCGCCGCCGACCTTAGCGATGATAGCCTCCTGACCTAAGGGAAGCTTATCTAATGTTGTAGTTTCCATGATTTGACCTTCTTTGAGTGATTTTGTTTAAGCTTTAATTATATATATGAAGCATGAAGCGGTCAAGTAAAACAAAGCTTTTAGCGATAAACTTTAATAAAAAAATATACAATGTAGATTTTGTTACAGCTTTACATGACGGTGCCGTTGGTGAGGCGGATTTTTTCGGCCTTGGCTTCGGCCAGCTGTCCCTGATTAATCATACCATATTTATGCATAGCGGCCAGCACCAGCAGCTGACGTTTTTTGCAGCCCTCGGGGTTTTCCAGCGGATTGAGGCTGGTGGGTGCGTAGGGAAGCGAGGCGATGACGGCGGCCTCGGCCAGAGTCAGTGCCGAAGGTGCCTTGCCGAAATAGGTTTTGCTGGCCTGTTTAATGCCGGTGGAGCCTGCGCCGAAGTAGGTGGTGTTCAGATAAAGCTCCAGAATTTCGTCCTTACTGTAATTATCCTCCAGCATGAGCGAAAGCACGGCCTCTTCGATTTTACGCTCCATGCTCTGCTCGTGCGACAGAAAAACATTTTTGACAAACTGCTGTGTCAGCGTGCTGCCGCCCTGCACTACCTCGCCGGCAATAGCACCATGATTATAAAAAGCGTGGTCCTCAATAGCAATCAACGCCTGCGGTATATCGCGCGACATGGCATCAAGACTTGTCCAGTTTGGGTTTTGACGGATAGGATCGATAACCTCATCCATATTAAAGGCCAGATAGAATTTATGTACGGGCGAGGGCCATTCCTCCTTGGGAGGCAGCAGGCTGGTGAAAAGCGCCATAGCGGCGGATTTTTCGTGATTGCTGACCTTCTGCTGCTCCTGCTGTACGGGGGTGGTAGGCTGAGCCTTATCCGTAATGTTGTCATAACCCACCATGCCTATAAAAATAAGCAATGCCATGATAATGATTTTAAACATAAGATACACCTCGTTAGTAATTTTGATATATTTTAAACAGTGACGTGTATAGCTTTCACATCTATTGTAACAATAAAGTGTAAATTTGGCAAAAATACTGGTATATTTGCCTTTTAGGTAGTAAAATAAGATTGTAAAATGGATTATTGTCCCTTAATTTTTACAAAAAAATTCACAAAGCGCTTGCAAAATTATACAATTTAGTTGTATAATTATCAAGTACAAAGGAGGATGGATATGAAAGCAAGTGTTATCGGTGCAACAGGCTACGCAGGAGTTGAGCTTCTGCGACTTTTGGACGGACATCCGGAGGCGGAAATTGCCGTGATTACCTCTGAAAGCAGTACGGGAGAGGCGATTGCTTCTATGTATCCGCATTTGTCAGGACGCATTGAAAAGAATTTGCAGTCTATGCAGGAGCTGGATGCTATTGCTGCAGCAAGTGATGTGATTTTTATTGCTTTGCCTCATGGCCATGCTATGAAGATAGGCAAGCAGCTGCGAGGCAGCAAGACAAAAATAATTGACCTCGGCGGCGATTATAGATTTAAGGATTACCATGTGTTTGAACAGTGGTACAAGGTGAAGCATGAGGACCCGGAGGCACAGGCTGTCTACGGTCTGACCGAGCTTTTCCGTGATAAGGTGCGCGGGGCGCAGCTGGTGGCAAATCCCGGCTGTTACACAACCTGCAGCATTCTGGCGCTGGTGCCGCTTTTAAAATATAAGCTGATTGAAACTAAGGGCATTGTGATTGATGCCAAAAGCGGTACGACCGGTGCGGGCCGCAGTTTGAAGGCAGGCAGTCTTTACTGCAGCGTCAACGAAAGCTTTAAGGCCTACGGTGTTGCTTCACACCGCCACACGCCGGAAATCGAGCAGATTTACAGTGAGTTTGCCGGTGAAGATGTAGTGATTCAGTTCACACCGCATCTGCTGCCTGTGGACCGCGGTATTTATGCAACCTGCTATGCACAGCTGAAGCAGGGCGTAACGGATGCACAGATTGAGGAGGCCTATCAGGCAATGTACGGTGATGAATTTTTCATCCGCCTGCGCGGTAAGGGAGTTTGCCCGGAATTGAAGAATATCCGCGGCTCCAACTATGTGGACCTTGGCTGGCAGATCGATAAGCGTACAGGCCGCATTATTGTGATGAATTGTATTGATAATCTGGTTAAGGGTGCTGCGGGACAGGCAGTGCAGAACATGAATGTGATGTTTGGCATTGATGAAGCTGCCGGCCTGCGTCAGCTGCCGCTTGTTCCTTAAGCTTGTTATAACTATTATACTATAAAAAGGTGCTTAGCGGTGATGCTGCTGCAGAAGAAAAGATGTAAGCACCAAGGAAAGAGGGGAATCTCATGAAGAAAATCGAAGGCTGGGTGACTGCACCGCAGGGCTTTATTGCTGCCGGCGTCAAGGCCGGTATCAAAGCCAGCGGCAATCATGATGTAGCAGTTATTTTCAGTACCGTGCCTGCTGCCTGCGGTGCGGTATTTACACAAAATAAAATGTGCGCTGCTCCTGTACTCGTGAGCCGTGAGGTAAACAAGCACGGTTATGCGCAGGCTATTGCCGTAAACAGCGGCTGTGCCAACGCCTGCACGGGCGAGCAGGGCCTGGCGGATGCCAAGAAAATGCAGGCGCATACGGCAGAGCTTTTAGGCATTGCGCCGGAAGCGGTTTTTGTCTGCTCCACCGGTGTTATCGGCCAGTTCCTGCCGATGGACAAGCTGCTGACCGGCATTGCCGATGCTGTCGACAGCTTGGACGAATGCGAGGGCGAAAGCTGCGCTATGGCGATTCAGACTACGGATACCTTTATCAAGCACGCTGCCTATGAAACGGAAATCGGCGGCAAGAAGGTAACCTTTGCCGGTATTGCCAAGGGTGCGGGCATGATTCATCCGAATATGGCAACTATGCTGACCTTCATTACTACCGATGTTGCCGTTGCTCCCGATGTGCTGAAGCGCGCTGTAAAAAAGGCTGCCGACAAATCCTTCAACATGGTTGTTGTCGACGGCGATACCAGTACCAACGACAGCATGATTGTGCTTGCCAACGGTCTTGCCGAAAACGAAATCATTCTTTCGGAGGAGCATCCGGATTATCCGGCCTTCTTTGAAGCGTTGGTGGCCTGTGCTACCGACCTTGCAAAAATGATTGCGCATGACGGCGAGGGTGCTACCAAATTTCTGGAGGTAAATGTTACCGGTGCCGCAACCTGGGAGGATGCCAAAACCGCAGCGATGGCGATTGCCAAATCGCCGCTGGTAAAAACAGCCTTCTTCGGTGAGGACCCGAACTGGGGACGCATTGTCTGCGCTGCAGGCTACAGCGGCGCTGCCATGGAGGCAGATAAGGTAAATCTTTCTATCGGCGGTATCCGTCTGGTAGAAAACGGCATGAACTGCAATGTGCCTGCCGAAAAGCTGGCGCCGACTATGGCTGAGCATGATATTTCCATGAGCATTGACCTGGGTGCCGGTGAGGAAAGCGCAACTGTGTGGACTTGCGATTTCAGTTATGAGTATGTGAAGATCAACGGTGAATACCATACTTGAGCGATGGCATCTTTAGAGAGAAGTAATAATAAATATAAACGTAAAACAAATATAAAAAATGAGGGAGGACATCACCTATGTTAATGAACGAACAACAAGTACATACCTTAATGGAAGCACTGCCGTATCTGAGCAATTTTAAAGATAAAACCATTGTCGTAAAATATGGCGGCAACGCTATGCTCAATGATGAGCTGAAAAACAAGGTACTGCAGGATATCCTGTTTCTGCAATACGCCGGCATGCGTCCGGTAGTTGTTCACGGCGGCGGTCCGGAGATCAGCCGTCAGCTGGAGCAGGCCGGTAAAAAGAGCGAATTTGTCGGCGGTTTGCGTGTAACCGATGCAGAATCCGCAGCTATTGCCGAAATGGCGCTTGTAGGCAAAATGAACACCGATCTTGTCGGCCGTCTGAATGCTTTGGGTGGCAAGGCTGTCGGCCTCAACGGCAAGGATGCTAATCTGCTGAAGGCTAAAAAATATCTGGCTGATGTTTATGAAAACGGTGAGGTTAACCTGGTAGATATCGGTTTTGTCGGCAGCGTTAAGGAGGTCAACACCGATTTGATTAACTGCCTGCTCGACGGCGGTTATATTCCTGTAATCGCTCCGACCGGTGTCGGTGACGAGGGTGAAACCTATAACATTAACGCAGATGTTGCTGCCGGTGAAATTGCCGGTGCGCTGCAGGCAGAAAAGCTGCTGGTGCTGACCGATGTCCGCGGTATTTATTCCGCATATCCGGATGAAAGCAGCTTCATTTCTACTCTGAGCTTTGAAAAGGCTCATGAGCTTATTCTTAAGGGCAGCATTGACGGCGGTATGATTCCTAAGGTTCGCTCCTGCATTAAGGCTCTTAGCGGCGGTGCCAAGAAAACACATATCATTGACGGCCGTGCCGAGCATTCTATTCTGATGGAGCTTTTCAGCGACAATGGCGTTGGTACCGAGGTAGTTAAGGAAATCTGACAGCAGGGGCTTGTATGAGGGGGAGATATTCTTGACGATGGATAAAAAAGCAATTATAGAAGAAACAGAAAAATACTATCTGCCTGTATTCGGCAGATATCCGATGGTTATGGAGCTTGGCCAGGGCTGCCGTGTGTGGGACAACGAGGGCAATGAGTATGTGGATGCCTTTGCCGGTATTGCTGTCAACAGCCTTGGTTACAATCATCCGGTGCTGGTGAAGGCTATCAGCGAGCAGGCTGCCAAGCTGATGCACTGCTCCAATCTGTATTATACCGAGATTCAGGCAAAAGCCTTGCGTGTTGTTGCCGAGGCTACCGGCATGGACCGTATTTTCTTTGCCAACTGCGGTGCCGAGGGCAATGAGGGCGCTATGAAGCTGGCGCGCAAATACGGCGTGAGCAAGGCACCTACGAAATATAAAATTATTTCTGCGGACGAATCCTTCCACGGACGTACTTTTGATACGCTGGCTGCTACCGGTCATGATTATTATCATGTCGGCTACGGCCCGCTGAGCCCCGGACACGTGCTTGTGCCCTACGGCGATATTAAGGCGCTGGAGGCACAGATGGATGACGATGTCTGCGCTGTTCTGCTGGAGCCTATCCAGGGTGAGGGAGGCGTACATGTACCGTCTGACGAATATCTGCAGCAGGTGCGTGCGCTGTGCGACAAGCATGATGCGCTGCTGATTTTTGACGAGGTGCAGACCGGTGTTGCGCGTACCGGCAAATGGTTCGCTTATATGCACAGCGGCGTGAAGCCTGATATCCTGACCTTCGCCAAGGGCATCGGCGGCGGCTTCCCGGTTGCAGGCTTTGCTGTGCCGGAGCGCCTGGCGCATGTGTTTAAGCCCGGCGACCATGGCGGCACCTTCGGCGGTAATCCGCTGGCCTGCGCCGCTGTGTACGCGACGCTGACGACTATCAAGTCCGAAGGACTGGTAGACAAGGTTGCGGAGAAGGGTGAATACTTTAAGAATGAGCTACGTAAGCTGCAGGAAAAATATCCTGACAAGGTTACCGATGTCCGCGGCTGCGGCCTGATGCTTGGCATGGAGGTTGCAGGCGAGGGCAAACCGATTGTGGAAAGCTGTTTGGCGAACAATGTTATTGTGAACTGCACTGCAGGCAATGTTATCCGCATTGTACCGCCGCTGATTATCAGCAAGGAAGAAATTGATATTGTGGTTGCTGCGCTGGATAAAGCGCTGGCGGCCTGTTAAAAACGAGAGGGGATAAAAAATGAGTTTAAAAGACAAAGACCTGATTTCTATTCATGACCTTAGCGTAGGCGAGGTCGCAACAATTCTTGATGTGGCAAAAAAATTGAAACGTAAGCAAAAGGCCGGTGAGCCTCACCAGTATCTGAAGGGCAAAACTTTGGCTATGCTGTTCTCTAAGGCTTCTACACGTACCAGAACCTCTTTTGAGGTAGGCTTCTGGCAGCTGGGCGGTCATCCGATTTATCTGAGCGATTCTGCTTCCCAAATCGGCCGCGGCGAACCTATCCGTGATACCGCGCGTGTACTTTCACGCTTCGTTGACGGTATTATGATCCGTACCTTCTCTCACGATTCCGTTATTGAGCTGGCTAAATATGCAAGCGTTCCCGTTATCAACGGCCTGACCGATTTGCTGCATCCCTGTCAGGCTCTGACCGATATCTTCACTATTCAAGAGAAGATGAAGGTCCTGAAAGGCCGTAAGCTGGTTTATGTAGGCGATGGCAATAACATGGCACACTCTCTGATGTTTGCCTGCGCCAAGGTTGGTATGAACATGATCTGCGCCAGCCCGAAGGGCTATCAGCCTGACCCGGAAATCCTGCGTCTGGCGCAGGAGGACGCTGCTCAGACCGGCTGCAGCATTACCGTAGAGGAGGATCTCTTCAAGGCTGCTAAGGGCGCCGATGTGCTCTATACCGATGTATGGACCAGCATGGGCGAGGAAGCAGAGCGTGAGGTTCGTTTCAAAGCACTGCATAATTATCAGATTAACCAGGCGCTGCTGAACGAAGCACGTCCGGAAGCAATCGTTCTGCACTGCCTGCCCGCACACCGCGGTGAAGAAATTACCGAGGAAGTGTTGGAAGGACCGCAATCTGTTGTATTTGACCAGGCAGAGAACAGACTGCACGTACAAAAGGCTATTATGGCGCTGCTGATGAGCGACGAAGTACTCTAAATCATGTCTTGAATGTATAAATATAACGGCTGAGCGTATAGTTTATATGCTTAGCCGTTCTTGTATACAGACAAAATTTTCTGAAACAAGCTATGTTTTAGGTTTTTTGTTACATCTAGTACACAAAAAGTATTGTATACATGCGCTTAAATACTTGATTTATGCATAAAAAGGGTATATAATACAAGAAGTTTGTAAGTTTATTCACTAATGCATAGCATTATACAGAAATGGGAGGCTATTATAATGAAAAAAGAAGATATTAAGAAAGTAGTTCTGGCTTACTCCGGTGGCCTTGATACATCCGTAATCATCCCCTGGCTGAAAGAGCATTACAACAACTGCGAAGTTATCGCTGCATGCGCTGACCTTGGCCAAGGCGACGAACTGGAACCCGTTCATGACAAAGCACTGAAAACCGGTGCAAGCAAATGCTACATCATGGACCTGAAAGAAGAATTCATCAGCGACTATGTATGGCCTACCGTTAAGGCCGGCGCTGTATACGAAAAGAAATACCTGCTGGGTACTTCCTTCGCTCGTCCGCTGATTGCTAAAAAATTAGTTGAAATCGCTGAAAAAGAAGGGGCTGACGCTATTGCTCACGGTGCTACCGGCAAAGGCAACGACCAGGTTCGTTTCGAACTGTCCGTAAAGGCTCTGGCTCCGCAGCTGGCAATCATCGCTCCGTGGCGTGAGTGGGAACTGCGTAGCCGTGACCAGGAAATCGACTATGCTGCAGCACACAACATTCCTATCCCTGTATCTCATGACCATGACTATTCCATGGACCGCAACATGTGGCATCTGTCCCATGAAGGCAGCGATCTGGAAGATCCGTGGAATGCACCGAAAGATGAACTGTTCATCGTTACCAACATTCCTGAAAAAGCTCCCGATAAACCGGAATATGTTGAGCTGGAATACGTTGAAGGCGTACCTGTAAGCGTTAACGGCGAAAAACTCAGCCCGGCTAAGCTCGTTGAAAAACTGAACGAAATCGGTATCCGCAACGCTGTTGGTATCACCGATATGGTTGAAGACCGTCTGGTTGGTATGAAATCCCGTGGCGTTTATGAAAACCCTGCCGGCGCTATCATCTACTACGGCCACAACGATCTGGAAAACCTTTGCCTGGACCGTGCAACCCAATCCTTCAAGCAACAGGTTTCCATCCGTTATTCCGAGCTGGTTTACGATGGCATGTGGTTCAGCCCGCTGCGTGAGGCTCTGGATGCATTCGTTAACGAAACTCAAAAAACCGTTACCGGTACTGTTCGCATGAAACTTTATAAAGGCAACATCTACAGTGCAGGCGTTAAATCCCCGTACTCCCTGTACAGCCAGGAATATGTAACCTTCGGCGAAGACGAAGTTTACAACCAGGCAGATGCTACCGGCTTCATCAACCTCTTCGGCCTGCCGCTGAAAGTAAGAGCGCTGATGAAGAAAGGCAACCTGAAATAATGGCTAAGCTTTGGGGCGGTCGTTTCAGTAAGAATACGAACGAATTGGTGGACGCATTTAATGCGTCCATTGATTTTGACAAACGCTTATATCACGAGGATATCCGCGGCAGCATTGCTCATGCCGGTATGCTGGCTAAATGCGGTATCATTCCGGCAGAGGACGGGGAGAAGATCATTGCCGGTCTGAAAGACATCCTAGCTGATATTGAAGCAGGCAACTTCCATTTTGACGTTGCGCTGGAGGACATTCACATGAATGTGGAAGCGCGTCTGACCGAACGTATCGGCAGCGCCGGCGCCCGTCTGCATACCGCACGCAGCCGTAACGATCAGGTTGCACTCGATATGCATATGTATATGAAGCGTGAGGTTGCCGAAATTGCCGAGCTTTTGCTTAAATTTGAGGAAGCTCTCTTAACAGTTGCCAAAAAGCACGAAAAAACTCTGATGCCGGGTTATACCCATCTGCAGCGTGCGCAGCCGATTACCTTTGCTCATCATATGCTGGCATATTTCAATATGCTGCAGCGTGACTTCCGCCGCCTGCTGGGCGTTTGGGAAGGCGCGGACATGATGCCGCTGGGTGCCGGTGCGATTGCGGGTACTACGTTCCCCATCGACCGTTTTATGGTTGCTGAGGAGCTGAACTTCGGCACAGTTTATCCGAACAGCATGGACGCAGTAAGCGACCGTGACTATATCATTGAATTCCTTTCCTTTGCTTCTACCCTCATGATGCACATGAGCCGTCTGAGTGAGGAAATCTGCCTCTGGAGCAGCACGGAATTCGGCTTTGTTGAGCTGGACGATGCTTTTGCTACCGGCTCTTCTATGATGCCGCAGAAGGTGTGCTGACCGCAGTCATCCTGTTAATAGCAGAATTCTGTCCCAAGGAGAAAAGACACATCATTAGTGTATTTAAACTGATTCAGGATTTACTGGCGCCATCCAAGGTAAAAGGAAGAAATCAGTTTCAGTTGCTTATGGCAAAGCTTCCGGATACCCACAAAGCCAAATGGTTTGCCGGGGCAGCTTTAAATACCGCAGAGCAGTCCATGCAGTCTGTTCTTTCCACAGCACTCTCCAGACTGAACTCCTTTCTGGATTCCGAACTGGAGCAGATACTGTGCTTTGATACCGCTATCGATGCTGAAATGTTTTGTAAGCAGAAGACAGCGGTATTTTTAGTGATGCCGGAAGAAGACAACACCAAGTATTTTATTATCTCTCTGATTTTGCAGCAACTCTATAGGGAAATCCTTGTGGTGGCAGATGAGAATGGAGGAAAGCTGGATAACCGTGTGGTTTTCTATTGGGATGAGG
>OHTV01000686.1_pt1 | contig 14097 bp, 12 predicted proteins | sample 1579041 | NCBI WGS metagenome assembly OHTV01 (sample SAMEA3879583, study PRJEB24766) | human gut metagenome | biome: human-associated habitat; feature: feces | place: USA | collected 1985/1987
AATATTCTGTTTTCGTAATTCAACACCATAACTGGATATGATTTTCATTCGCTTTTTCCTCCGGGTTTTAACGGGATTTTTCCTTCTGCCCTTCTATGTAAGCAAGTACCTGTTCACGGCTCCGGTCACTGACCGTTACAGCACAATAAGACGGATTCCACAAATGTCCTCCCCACAACTCTTTCTTTAGCTCTGGATGCAAAAGGAACATCTGGCGCGCAAGATTCCCCTTCATGATTTTGATCATGTCTGAAATATAAAACTGTGGTCTGCAATCTACAAGCAGATGAATATGATCCGGCATAACCTCCATAGCCAGGATTTGAAATTTATATTCCTGTGCAAGACTTTCCAGCATTTCTTTGCATTCCACATCAATTCCGTCTTTTAAAACCTTTTTTCTGTACTTTGTACACCAGACCAGATGATACTGCAGAGAGTACACATATCCTCTACCATAGGAAAGACCATTTTTATTAATTGTAAACATATCTTTCTTCATAAAAATAGTATACCATATGCATAGGAATATATCAAACATTTGTTCCTCTTTTTGGTAAAAATTTTGCGCGTCTAACTCATCACTGAAGTAACGAGAATGCGACGCGCAGTTTTCAATCTGTTCGCTGTTTACCTGTTCAAAATAGTTGTTGGCACACTCCAGCAGTACCATACGGCAGAAATCCCGGACAAAGCTCATATCGAGAAGCATCTGTGTTTTCTCCTGCATTGTGCTGCGGCTTTGCCCGTTGACCATCAGATACAGCAAATGCTCCCGCAGAAACTCCATGCTTTCGTCCTTCCGTTTTTCCTCGCGCTCACTCTTTGCAAGCTTTTCGGTGATTTCACCAACCACCTTTTTAAATTCTTCCGGGTTGACCGGTTTTAAAATATAGGCGGAAACACCGTAAGAAATCGCCTTTTTCGCGTAGGAAAACTCGTCGTACCCGCTGAAAATCACGGTTTCCGTCCCCGGATACTCCTCATGAATCCGGGAAAGAAGCTCAATTCCGTCCATGAACGGCATATTGATGTCGGTCAGCAGTACGTCTATCTTCTCTTTTTCAAACACCTCCAGTGCCTCCTCCCCATTGGAGGCCTCCAGAATATTCTCCCGGATATTCATCCACGAAAGCAGCATCCGAATTCCCTTTCGCTCTATCATTTCGTCATCTACAATCAGATATGTGTACATGTAGTTATTCCTCTTTCTAAGCAGCATTACATATTATTTCTATAATACCATTTTTCGTTTAAAATTGTATAGCTTTTGCCGCTCAAAACCGTTCCCGGAAACACCGGAGCCGTAACCATTTCAAAAAAAATGAAATCCGGAACGGTCTCCGATTTTTCGATCCGTTCCGGATTTTGTTTTTCACTTCTGTTTTTACTTTTTATTTCTGTTTTCTGTTCTGAATTCCTGCTTTTCCTCAATGAATAAAGAACGCGTCCTCTTCCTCATCTTCCACAACTGGCATCATCGGGTTATACTCGGTTTCCACCAATTTTTTCACCAGCTCGTGATCGAAGTTGCGGCGGATTTCACAGGTTCTGTCGAAAATCATGGTTGCTTCATCCCCCGGGGTGCATGCCGGCCAGTTCGGGAGGGATGGGGTTTCCGGGCTTCCGTAGCGGGCAAAGTTGATCCAGGCGGTGGCCATACGCTCCTGCAGACGGTCTGTTTCGCCCGGGACATTGCATACGGCGATGCGGTCGATGTTATGGAATACGAACGGAATCTCGGCACAATGCCATGCGGCTTTTCCGCCATCGATCGGGAATTCATAGGTAAACTGATAGGAATAGGTCGGCGCTTCTGTAAACTCCGATTTCTGACGAATGAATTCGATCGTTGCCGGACGGAAGAACGTATCCACAGACCACAGGTCGGCAATTGTTTTGTCCGGATATGCTTTTTCAAAAAGAGAAATCAGCTCCGGCGTTGCATCGCCATATTTTCTCGTCAGGAACGCAATCTGTTCCTCACGGTTCATCTCATGTTTTCCCGGCACAACCGGTCCAAAATCAAACTCACCGATGTTGGTTCCTGCCAGCACAGGAATCGTTTTAGCGTGATCCGTAAATCCGCACTTGATCGGATTTCCGTGGAACCAGCCATTCTCCATCGGTCCCTGTCCGATATAGCAGCCTTTCGCAGCAACCTCTGCCTCAACTTTATTGTACGCATTTGACAGCTCATAATACGGGATCGTCTCAAGCTTCTCCACCTCGGACTCGTCCAGATTCAGTTCTTTTAACAGAGCCTTCACAATCGCGGTGCCGTCTCCGTCCTCTTTCTGATAAACCTTTGCCTCATAAACACCGCTCTCGATGATACCCTTCTGGAACAGGCCGTCTGCTGCCGGCGTATTCATCAGCGTTGCTACCTTCATACCGCCGCCGGACTGACCGAAAATCGTAACATTCTCCGGGTCTCCGCCGAATGCCGCGATATTGTCATGTACCCACTGCAATGCAGCTACCATATCTGCGTTTCCTGCATTCGCAGAATTTTTGTATTTTTCGCCAAACGGCGAGAGATCGAGATAACCGAGGATATTCAGCCGATGGTTCACGGAAACAACAACGACATCACCGAACTCGCTTAAGTGATCCCCCTCATATGCCACATGCTCAATCGCAGAGCCGGCGCTGAAGCCGCCGCCGTGGAGCCATACCATGACCGGCTTTTTCGCACCCGGATCAAGACTCTGTGTCCAGACATTCAGGTTCTGGCAATGCTCGTCCTGCGGCCAGTAACGATGCGGTACCAGCACCTCCATGTTCGGCTCATCCTGCTTTAAAAGCGGACATACATAGCCGTACGCCAGTGCATTTTTGATTCCTTTCCACGGTTTCACCGGCTGCGGCATCTGGAAACGATCCGCCTCGGCGTAATGGATTCCATGAAAGGCATACGTCGTGTTCAGTCGGAAACCGCGTACCTTTCCTGCTTTTGTCTCTACTACCGGATCTGTTTTACTGCATACAAAATAATCTCCCATATTTCGGTTACCTTCTTTCTATCCTGTTCTGTGACGCGCAGTTTCCAAAAAACCACCGCAAAATCCCCCTGATCTTTCCGTTTTTGCACCGGTCTTTGAAGCATCTGTTGTTTTTGCATTTACGCATCTGCTCCTTATTATACCAGACAATTTTTTCAGAAACAATTCTTTTCACTTTTATTTTCGGCTGTTTATATCAATAAAGTCCGAAAATCGCGTCAAAAACTGATATTTCCATCACAACTTCAAAGTGCTACAATAAAAAAGAAGGTAAAATCAACGTAAAAAAGGGGACTACTATGACGAAAACAGTACAAAAGAGCAAAGCCCGCGATATGACCCAGGGCTCTATCTGGAAACAGCTTCTTCTCTTCTCGCTTCCGCTGATGGCCGGAAATCTCTTCCAGCAGCTTTACAACACCGTTGACAGCATCGTTGTCGGCAACTTTGTCGGCAAGGAAGCACTCGCCGCCGTCGGCTCCGTCGGTCCGATCATCAATTCTCTGATCGGCTTTTTCATGGGACTTTCCACCGGTGCCGGTGTCATTATCTCTCAGTATTATGGCGCAAAGGCGGATGAAAAGGTCAGCCGCACCGTCAGCACGACACTGGTGATGACGTTTATTCTCTCCATTGTCTTTACCATTCTCGGCATTCTCATCACGCCGTACATGCTCCGCATGATGAGCACACCGGACGATGTCATCCGTGAGTCGGCAACGTATCTTAAAATTTACTTTGGCGGTGTTGCCGGTCTGATGTTCTACAACATGGGCTCCGGCGTTCTCCGCGCTGTCGGCGATTCCCGCCATCCGCTGTATTTCCTGATTTTTTCCGCTGTTGTCAATACCGTGCTCGATCTTTTGTTTGTCGTTTCCTTCGGCATGGGAATCGAGGGTGTGGCGCTTGCAACCGTTATTGCACAGTGCCTTTCGGCGGTTCTGACGCTGTATGTGCTGACCACAACAGACGGCCCATACCGCATCTGTTGGAAAAAGCTCTGCATGGACTGGTCTTTGCTGTACCGCATCGTCTGCGTCGGACTGCCGGCAGCGATCCAGCAGATGGTGACTTCCGTTTCCAACGTTTTCGTGCAGTCCTATATCAATGTATTCGGCTCGGATGTTATGGCGGGCTGGAGTGCCTGCATGAAAATCGACCAGTTTATGATGCTGCCGATGATGAGTGTTGGTCTTGCTTCGACCACCTTCACCGGACAGAACGTCGGTGCCAGCTACATTGACCGTGCAAAGAAGGGTGCTACAACCGCATTCCTGCTTGCTGAGCTTGTAACCATTGTGATGATGATTCCTCTGCTGATTTTCGCCCCGCAAATGGTCTATCTGTTTAACCAGGAGGCAGCTGTGATTCGTTACGGAACCCTGTTTCTGTATCTGCTATCCCCGTTCTACATTCTCTGCTGCGTCAACCAGGTTTACTCCAACGTCCTGCGCGGCGCAGGAGACACCAGAACACCAATGATCGTAATGCTCGGAAGCTTCGTCGTGTTCCGCCAGATTTATCTGTTTGTGATGTCTCATATATTTGATTCCATCATTCCGATTGCACTTGGTTATCCGGCGGGATGGCTGGTATGCAGTGTTCTGATTTATGCCTGCTATCGGAAATTCCGATGGAATAAAGGAATGCGGAAAAACTGAAGGATTCCTTTCCTGACATAAGCAAAATGGGCTGTTGCACTAAGAAAATGAACGTAGTGCGACAGCCCATTTTTTCGCATTATTTTTTCAGGAGTGCTGCTGAATGCTCTTTAATCAGAACAACTCCGCAATCGCCGCGATCTTCTCACAGTTTTCCGGCAGCGGACCATTGATTTTCGGTGACTGGCGCGTTGCCACGTAACGGCTTGCGATTCCGGCAGAGGCTGCACCGTGGCAGTCAGCGATATCGTCATTTCCTGTCATCAGGCATTCTGCCGGATCGAGGTGATACTGCTTCAGCAGCATCTCATAAAACGCCGGATCCGGTTTTTTCACACCGGCATCCGATGAGAGCAGGATTCCATCAAAGTATTTCGTAAGGCCGAGCAGGGAAATTTCCGGCGCGGTGAAAAGCGCCTGTGCGTTGGACAGCAGAAAAACCTTCTTTCCTGCGTCTTTTAAACGCTGCAGCATTTCCGGCACGCCGGGGAACAATTTCAGTTCTTCTATCGAAATCGCACGGAACATTTTCGCCAGATCTGCAATTTCTTCTTCCGTTACCGAAACAGCTTGATCCTCAAACAGCTGCCGGAAAACATCGGCAATGTCGATTTCCGGTACATGGCTGCCGCAGCATTCCATTTTAAGCGCAGCTTCCTGCTCTTTGATTTTTGTCTCATACGCCATCCGGAGTTCTTTCGGCTCATAGGCGGCCCCTTTCATCCCAAAGAACAGGCTCATTTTTTTCCAGAGATACGCTTTCTTTTCATTCGTATGTATATCTACCAGAGTTCCATATAAATCAAAAATATAATTCTGATACATCCTTCATCATCCTTTCTTACGGAAAGTTTTCCACACGACACGTATTCTACCAGACTTTTCTCCACAATTCCATGTCTTTTTTCCAGACTTCCTATCTTTTTTTCTCCACCCAGACTGTCCACCAAACCAGATCGTTGAAACCTGTTTTGTCTTGCTCTCTGTAAGAAAGAATCCTGCCCGGAGGGCTTTTTACTTTATCGGAAAATTCAACGAAGTTTCCGGTAACGTAAAAAAATTCCCCCGTACAGATTTTGTCCGCAACAGGGGAATTCATTACATCTCACAGTCTCCTGCGAATTGTAATCTTTGATTTACTTTCTCGCATCCAGCATTTCTTTCACCAGACGAATATACTCCGGTGTCGTTCCGCAGCAGCCGCCGACAATGCCTGCACCCGCGTCTACCAGAATGTTCATATATTTTGCAAACGTCGGCGCATCCATGCTGTAGATTGCCTCACCGGTCGGCGTGATTTTCGGCAGGCCGGCATTCGGTTTTACAATAACCGGTACTCTTGCCACTTTTTTCATGGAATTTACGACTGCCTCAAGCTGATCCGGTCCGACCGAGCAGTTCAGTCCTACGGCGGATGCTCCCATTTCCTGCAGTGTCTCAACTGCTTCCACAGCGTTTCCGCCGAACAGGGCAGAACCGTCTGCTTCCAGCGTCAGAGAACACATAATCGGCAGATCGCAGACAGAAAGTGCAGCATCCATAAAGACACACGTTTCGTCTACGCTCAGCATCGTCTCCGCTACCAGAAGATCAACGCCCGCATTTGCTACCGCTGTTACCTGCTCTGTGTAGGATTCCAGCAGCTCTTCATAAGAGAGATCGCCTTTTGGCTGCAGCATTTTTCCTGGTGTAGAAAAATCTCCCGCGATCAGCGCGCCTGTTCCGGCAAGCGCTTTTTTCGAGATGTCCACCAGGCGTGCATTCAGCTCCTCCACCTCGTTTTCTCTTCCATAATCCGCTAATTTCAATCTGTTTGCACCAAAGGTCGGCGCATAGACAATCTGGCTTCCCGCCTCCACGTAAGCCTTCTGTAAATTTGCCAGAATATCAGGGTGCTCCAGAACCCAAAGCTCTGTACTGACTCCTTTTGGCATTCCCGCTTTTGTCAGATTTGATCCGGTTGCGCCATCCAATAAAATGACACCTGCTCCGGCAAGCTGTTCAAATTCTTCTCTTGTCATTTTCTTTTCTCCATTCTGCCCGAGTTACCTGCAGCACATGTCCGCGTATACTGACAAATCCCGGCTGTTTTTTCTGAACCTGCCGCGCTTTTCGCGTCAAATTCATGTTCAGTATAGCATTGTATTGTTTTCCCGACAAGTAAAAAAAGAGGTATCCGTTTTGGATACCCCTTCGTCTGTTTCTGTTCACGAATGTTCAGCAAACCCCGACATTCTCAATCATGATGCGCGTCTGAATGATGTGTCTCCGAATGATGCGTCTCCGAATGATGTGTCCTGCCCGAGCTGTTCCCCCCACCGGACGGGATATTCTTCGGTGACCCCGGAGACAAATTTGTTCCCTGGTTCACACGGGTTGCTTTCTGTCCATTTTCCACCTGCGAGGATGCCGATACCGTTGAAACACCCGAATCGGAACTGTTTTCCGTTGCAGCATTTTTTCCACACGCAACGAAAGCCAATACTGCTGTACCGACAAGTACGGAAATTACTGCCTTCTTCATTTCTCCACCTTCTTTCCTGGTACATCGTTTTCGCCTGAACATTAGAGCGTGTCCGAAAAATTATTTCCGCAATTTGCGAGATACACTCTGGTTGTAATTTCATTTTAAATAAACTTCTTACTATTGTCAATTTATTCTACAAATTCCCTATTATTTTCTTTTTTTTGTTCCAAAATATTTTCAGACACAAACAGCAGCCGGACCCCTCTCCCGGATCCGGCTGCCGTTTGTCCTGTATCGTATGCTTTTATTCTGCAGTGCTTGAAGACGTCGAAGCAGTGCCTGTGCTGCTTGTCGATGTCGTTTCGGTACTGCCTGATGTCGTGCTGTCAGACGTTGTACTGTCCGTTGCTGTACTGTCCGTTGCTGTACTGTCCGTTGTTGTGCTGTCGGTTGTGGTTCCATCTGTGGAATCTGTAGAAGCGCTGTCAACTGTCATCGTATACAGATCTGCGTCCGTTACTTCAAGTTTTTTCCAGTTGGATGCGACCTTGATATCGCTCTCCTTTACCCATCCATCCAGTGTATCGTTGTACTTATCCGATTTGCGGTTGGAAATGATAGTCTGTCTTCTGGACTCGGTTTTATCCTCGTCGAATGCTTTATCTACACGGATCACATAATATGCATCGTCGCCTTCGATGACACCGTCATAATACTCGCCATCCTTCAGCTTTGCTGCTTCTTCCGCTACTTTATCTCCAAGAGAACAGGTATCGTCATCGTCTTTCTCCGATCCGGTTCCAAAGGATGTCTCGGAAGAGGTCAGATATGAAACTTCTGAGGAGGAATCGCTGTCGGAACTGCTCGATGTGCTCGCGCTTGAAGCGTCGGATGCGCTTGTGTCGAAAGCATCGGAAGAAGAGCTGCTCTCATCGGAGCCATCTGCAGAATCGGTGGAATCTGCGGTATTCTCCGCATTTAACTGATCGTTCAGCTCCTTGCGCAGATCGGTAAACGATGCGGTTGCCGGATCCTCAGACTCTTTTAAGAGATCCAGGAATCTCTGTGCGATTTCTTTCTTTGCCGCTTTTTCCTCGTCCGTCAAATCAATCGTTTTTCCATCGTCATCCTTCTCGGTTCCTGCTGTGGATACCGTGATGTAGCTGATGGAGGTCTGCTTTGCCTCTTCATCGGATACCTCGGTATCTACATCTGCGATGATCGGATCATAAATTTTGGTCTGAATAACATACAGCTCCAGTGCATCCTGAATGTCCTCAACGGTTGCGTGCAGCTTTTTCATCACATCGTCACCGTTCTTATCTGCGAATGCCTGTGCAGCCTCTTTCGCCTGCTGTTTTTCCTCGTCTGTCAGGGAAATTCCGTATTCCTCTGCGTGCTGCCGCATCAGAAGCTCTTTTTCGATCGTATCAAGAGACTGCTCCTTGAACGTTTCCCCGGTAGTCTTTCCATCGTCGCCTTCCTTGTCGTACATCTCAGACGGCATCTGCATTCCGTACATCGAGTACATCTTGGAATAATAATTGTACATGGTTGCCTGCTGATATCTCAGCATGAAATTTGCCTGTCCGAGTGTAATCGACTCGTCATTTACAGTAATTGCCGTTTTTGTTCCGTCCACATTGTCGGAACCGCAGCCGGTCAGTCCCATCGCTGCCATCGAAGCACTCAGCATAACGCAGACTGCTTTTGCTTTTAAATTTTTCATTACTTCCTCCTCATGCAGGGCGAAATGTATGCTCAAAAAGAGTTTTTCTTTTTACACGTTCGAATTTCCGGTCCTGCATCGATTTTTATAAACGCTTTTTCTATTATACCCTTTTTGCTGATACAGGGCAACTTTTTTCTTCCCTGTTCACGCCTTTTTCACACGATTTTGTGGTTATGCGAGTATTTCACTCCTGTGTGATCTGCAGCAGATCTTCCACCAGTGCATGGCTCTTCTCCAGCAGATCGATCTTTTCCTTTGAATTTCTCCGCCGCGGCGTGTAGACAAACGCCAGCGACTCCATCTGGAATTTCAGTTCGTCTCGGTATTTCTGCAGCAGCTCCGGAATCCGCGCCACATCGATTTTTGCATGCTGCTGTAAGGTGACTCGTACCGAATCGCCCATCTGTTTCAGCTCCGTCACATACGCACAGTGCGCCAGCGCTTTCAGTTCTGCGACAGCCAGAAGATTCTGTACATTTTTCGGCGGTTCCCCGAAGCGGTCGGTCAGCTCCTCCGTCATGTCCTCATACTCTTCCTTATTTTCAATCGCCGCAATTCGCTTATAGGTGTCAAGCTTCAGAGACTCGTTGCTGATGTAGCTGTCCGGAATATAGGCACTGACATTCAGATCGATCGTTGTCTCGAACGCCTCTGCCGGTGCGATGCCCTTCGCCTCCTGGACAGCCTCTGCGAGCATTTTACAATAGAGATCGTATCCAACCGATTCCATATGCCCAGACTGCTCCGCGCCCAGCAGATTTCCGGCGCCTCGGATCTCAAGATCACGCATTGCAATTTTAAAACCACTTCCCATCTCCGTAAATTCACGGATCGCATGGAGACGCTTCTCCGCCACTTCCTTCAACATCTTGTTTCTGCGGTACATCAGAAACGCATACGACGTCCGGTTCGACCGTCCGACGCGGCCGCGGAGCTGATAGAGCTGTGACAGTCCCATCTGGTCGGAATCATGGATAATCATGGTATTGACATTCGAAATATCGAGTCCTGTCTCAATGATCGTTGTTGACACGAGCACATCGATCTCTCCATTGATAAAGCCGTACATGATCTTTTCCAGCTCACGCTCTTTCATCTGTCCGTGCGCAAAGCCTACATTTGCATCCGGCACGAGCTTCTGGATCGTGTTCGCCATATCCGCAATCGACTGGACGCGGTTATAGACATAGTAAACCTGCCCGCCCCGCGCCAGTTCACGGTTAATCGCCTCGCGGACCATTTCTTCATTGTATTCACAGACAAAGGTCTGGATCGGCTGGCGATCCTGCGGTGCTTCCTCGAGCACACTCATATCCCGGATGCCGATCAGGCTCATGTGCATGGTACGTGGAATCGGCGTCGCCGTCAGTGTCAGAACATCCACATTTTTTTGCAGCTGTTTGATTTTTTCTTTATGGGCAACACCAAATCTCTGTTCTTCATCGATGATCAGAAGACCCAGATTTTTGAACGTGACATCTTTTGACAAAACTCTGTGCGTTCCGATGATTATGTCAACCTGTCCTTTTTTCAGATCTGCAATGGTCTTCTGCTGCTGGGACGGTGTACGAAAACGGCACAGAAGATCCACTCGCACCGGAAACTCATTCATTCGCTGTACAAAGGTATTATAGACCTGCTGTGCAAGAATAGTAGTCGGTACCAGATAGACGACCTGACGGCTCTCCTGAACGGCTTTAAACGCCGCACGAAGGGCAATCTCTGTCTTGCCATAGCCTACGTCCCCGCATACAAGACGATCCATGATCTTGGTGCTCTCCATATCTTTCTTGGTATCCTCTATCGCAGCAAGCTGATCCTCTGTTTCCTCATAAGGAAACATCTCCTCAAACTCCCTCTGCCATACCGTATCCGGTCCACAGACATATCCTTCTTTTTCCTGACGAACCGCATAAAGCTCCACCAGTTCCTTCGCAATATTCTGAACAGCACCACGAACTCTGGATTTTGTTTTTTTCCATTCCTGACCACCAAGACGATTCAGCTTCGGCGGTCTGGCAGTTTCTGACCCGGCATACTTCTGTAAGGCATCAAGCTGCGTGGCAAGTATATACAGATTGCTTCCATTACGGTATTCAATCTTGATATAATCCTTCGCAACCTTATCTACTGCAACCTTCTCAATGCCACGGTAAATTCCAAGTCCATGCTTCTCATGAACAACAAAATCTCCAATAGAAAGCTCTGAGAAATCCTGAATCCGCTTTCCGTTATATTCTTTCTTTTTCTTTCGCTTCTTCTGCTCTTTTCCAAAAATATCCGTCTCGGTGATAACTGCAAATTTAATAAAAGGATATTCAAATCCTCGACGGGCATGCCCATATGCAACCATGATCACACCAGGTTCCAGCACATGATCAAAATCTTTTCCGTAAAAGGCACTCAATCCCTCATCCTGAAGATCCTTCGCAAGACGCTCTGCCCTGGTTCTCGATCCTGAGAGAAGTACAATCTGATATCCCTGCTTCTTATACTGTTTAAGATCCTTGACCAGAAGTGAAAAACTACTCTGATAGGAACTCACAGATTTCACTGTCAGATTAAACTGTTCTGTGATCTTCCAGTCCGCCCGTTTGGGTTCCATAAGTGACACGGAAATACAGTTTCGGTCATTCAGCTTATGTCTCAGTTTTTCCCAGCTGCACATCCAGCTCTGGGAAAGATTTCCCTCCCCTTTCTGCTGACGGTTCTCGCAGCTCTGACGAAATTCTTCTTCTACTGCTTTTGCATTTTCCTCCAGACGGTTCGGCTCATCCAAAAACACAAGACTGTTCTCTTCCGAAAAATAATCCAGGAAAGAAACTCCATCCTTTTCGACCGGCTGCTCTACAGCAGGATAGATGGTAATTTCATCAAGATTTTCCAGAGAACGCTGGCTCTGCGAATCAAATGTACGGATGGAATCAATCTCATCTCCCCAGAGCTCAATTCTCCACGGATTCTCTTCTGTGAGAGAATAGATATCCACAATCCCACCTCGAACAGAAAACTGTCCGGGCATCTCAACCTGACCCACACGCTCATATCCCATATGAACAAGTGCATCCTTGAGCTTATCCATATCCAGTGTACTGTCATTTCGGAAATGAAGCAGCTGTTTTTCAATTTTATCAAGCGGCTGAAGATAATCCATGCATCCATCTATACTGGTGACAACTGTAATATCCTCTTTCTGCTCCAGCAATGCCTTAATAACGCACATCCTCTGACGGATCAGGAGATTTCCATGAATATCTGCCTGAAAAAAAAGCAGATCCTTTGCAGGGTAATAATATACATTCTTATCATAAAAACGATAATCTTCATACAGCTCTTTCGCAGCTTTCTCATCTTCTGCCAAAATCAGATGAGATGGAAAAAGCCCGGAAAGCCCATATATAAAATGAGCTTTCTGGGACTCCATACAACCACTGATCTCCAGTATTCCACGATTATTTTTTGCCTGTCTGCATATTGCTTCCATCTCTGCAAGATTCTGCAGAGGACGCAAAAATGTTTTCATACAACCTCCAGTTTTTTGTTGTATTCATTCATGGCAGCATCCGGGCCGTCCGACAGAATCAGTTCTACTGCCTTGCATGCCCGTTCCTGTGCCTCATCAACGAGTTTGCGGTCTTCTTTTCCAAATCTGCCAAGAACATAATCTGCAAGATCCCATCCCTTTGGCTTTGCACCTACCCCAACTTTGATACGTACAAATTTCTGCGTTCCCAGTTCCTGGATGATATTCTTGATTCCATTATGTCCTCCGGCACTGCCCTTCTTACGGATCCGAATCTGTCCCGGATCCAGATCAATGTCATCATAGATAACGATCATCTCTGTCTCCGGATCGATTTTGAAGTAGTTTGCCATCTCCCGTACCGGACCTCCGCTGAGATTCATATAAGACAGAGGTTTCATAAGGAGAGCCGGCTGCCCTCCGATGATATCTTTTCCATACATGGCATTAAACTTCACACCGCCCTGGGGAACCTGGTATTCTTCTACCAGTTTGTCAATCACATCAAATCCCATATTGTGGCGTGTTGCTTCATACTGCCTTCCGGGATTTCCCAAACCTACAATCAAATACATTCAAATTTCCTCGCTTAGTTTTAATTAAAGTAAACCATCTCATCTGCCAGCGGTTCGCAGACTTCTACATGATCTGCATAAAGAACGATTCCCTCTTCTCCCTGATACTCGTTTCTTCTCTCCACACCAATTTTTGCGGTAACTTCTACCCATTCTCCCGGATTCAGCTTCGGTGCATAGGCACTCTTGCATACATAGCCAAGAAAAGTGGTGTCATCTGCACAGCAGGTCATAGCAGTACGTCCCGGAACAAAGAATTTACTTCCCATTCCACGCGGCTTCATGACTCTGGCTTTAAATTTGACCGTTTTTCCTTCATAATTTTCCGGATGATCCATGGCATCTACAAACCAGATACCATAATCCTCAGGCAGAATATCGATCACCGGTGCATTTATATCAAATGGCATTTCATCCTGGAAAATATCTCCAAGTTCACCTTCTTCATCTTCAAAGATAACTTCTGCTCTCTGGTTCGCAACCTTGATTCCACGACGATATGTCGGGAGTGGATCATCCTCCTTACAGCGATTAAAAATAACCATATCGCTGTTTCTTATCATATCCATAAAAATGGATTTCATATTTGCCATATACATCTGGAAGGTACTGGCATCTACACAGGTGATCTGCTGTTCTACCCCCCAGCCCTGTGGAAGCTGCATTTTTTCGAAGTCGCTTACAAGCCACATTCCATTGTATTCAATGATAACTCGTTCCGGCTGATGAAGAATATCCATGGCAACCAGTCTTTCAGTTGTAAACTCCTCTTTATTTTCGATAATTTCCACAACTGTATTGTTTGCTTTCAGTGCAGCCTCATCGTATTCTTCCTCACCCTCTTCGCAGAGAATCAGAAGAGTTTTTCCGTCTGTGTGAAAATAATCCTGCTGAATAGTAAAATTCAGAAAAGAAGTCTTTCCACTTTCAAGGAAACCTGTCATTAAATAAATCGGCACTTTGATTTCTTCCATTGTCTGTATGTTCCTCCGTTATTACAGGCCAAAAAGCTCAGCCAGTTTATCCTCTTTGAGTTTTGAACCGATCACGCAGAGACGTCCTGTATATTCCGGTGCCCCCTCGCGAATCTCTGTTTCTTCCGGAACCATATCAAAGTAGATCCATGTTCCGCCT
>OHTV01000688.1_pt1 | contig 14044 bp, 8 predicted proteins | sample 1579041 | NCBI WGS metagenome assembly OHTV01 (sample SAMEA3879583, study PRJEB24766) | human gut metagenome | biome: human-associated habitat; feature: feces | place: USA | collected 1985/1987
TAACGTGCTGCGTATGCTGCTGAACGGTCTACCTTTGTGCAGTCCTTACCAGAGAAAGCACCGCCGCCGTGACGGCCTGCTCCACCATAAGTATCAACAATGATCTTACGGCCTGTAAGTCCACTGTCGCCGTGAGGTCCGCCGATTACAAAACGTCCTGTAGGATTAATGAAATATTTCGTATCCTCATCGACCATATCCGCCGGAATAATCTCATCAAAGACATATTTCCTGATATCTTCGTGGATCTGTTCCTGGGTAACTTCCGGATCGTGCTGTGTTGAGCATACAACTGCATCGATACGGATCGGTTTTCCATCTTCGCTGTATTCAACAGTTACCTGGGTTTTTCCGTCTGGTCTTAAGTATGACAGGGTTCCGTCTTTACGAACCTTTGTCAGCTGACGTGCAAGCTTATGTGCCATGTTGATCGCATATGGCATATATTCTTCTGTCTCATTGGAAGCATATCCAAACATCATACCCTGGTCTCCGGCTCCGATCGCATCGATCTCGTCTTCGCCCATCTTTGCCTCCAGAGCCTTATCAACACCAAGTGCGATATCTACGGACTGCTCATCAATTGCAGTGATAACTGCACAGGTCTCAGCATCAAATCCGTATTTTCCACGGGTATAGCCAATTTCTCTTACGGTATCTCTTACGATCTTCTGGATGTCAACATAAGCACTTGTGGTGATCTCACCCATAACAAGTACAAGACCTGTTGTAGTTGCTGTCTCGCATGCAACACGTCCCATTGGATCTTCTTTCATAATTGCATCAAGAATAGCATCAGAAATAGCATCGCACATTTTGTCCGGATGGCCTTCTGTTACTGATTCAGAAGTAAATAAAATTTTCTCTTTTTCCATTGTTAAACCTCTTTCTGTGTTTAAAATCAATTAGTTAATCTTGTTATACGGATTGTTCCGTTACTTCGTAACTTTCACAATCCTGCAATCATTCGGAATCCGCAGATTTTTTTCAAAAATCGCTACTTCCTCATGATTGGGCGGCTTCCAAGTTGAAATGTCTTGCCATGCAAGCATGCCCGACATTTCACCTTTGAATCCTTTATAACAATAAAGACAGCCCCAACAACAGGACTGTCTTGAATTCAATTTCAATCCTCTTATTGTTCGATCACTCGCTCAGGTTGGCACCTTCCTCTTATGGGAGGGGTTGCCGTGGCTTCACAGATCCTTTGTATCTCCACCACTCTGAATAAAAGGCTATCTTTTATGAAATTTGCTGCAACACATACAATATACTTATCATACCAAAATGTCAAGAGCAATTTTCGAGAAAAAATATCACCCGCTGCTTTTTCATCCCCAATACGTAAATATTCCAAAAAAGAACCGGGCATCCACATCGCCCGGTTCTTCCATCGATCATCCTTCAGAATGATCCGTTATTTATTTTTTCTTCTTTCTCTTAACTCCATAAGCTGCACCACCGCCAACAATGATCGCTGCTGCAAGGATTCCAACCCATACGCCGATCGGTGTATCATCGCCGGTCTTTACAGAACGTCTTGCTGTACCACTGGTATCGTTCGGAGCAGTTCCGCCCGCTGTACCATTATTCGGGATCGGAGTGATCCGATCATTTCCACCATGATTTGTTCCAGGTGTAGCAGTCGGAATCGGTGTCGGCTCGGAAGAAAGACTGTTGGTGATCTCCTTTGTTACAGTATATCGGTTATCATTATTCAGTGTAACCTCACCCTGACCGGTAACTGTATACTTAAAGGTATCATCATCAACCGGATTTCCATCCTTATCCGTCTCCAGAACAGTATAAGTAACACTGTTGATCTCCTGATCTGTTGGAAGATCCACTGTTACCTGAACACTATCATTCTGTTTCAGAGTCACTACCTTCTCAAGCGTCAGCTCACCGTTACTCTCAGTGGAGAACAAACCAGCATAGAACGTATCATCCACAGTAGAAGCAACACCATCGATCATCACATTCTTCTTAATGTTGATATATCCGTTACGGCTGAATATATCCGGAATCTTTGTATAATAGTTATTTACATAAGCCGCAGCCTCAGCAGCACCACTATCTCCACCGATTACAACCTGATTGGACTTCTCTTCATTCTCACCATTCGGCTTCGTTACATCGTAGTAGTAAAAATTCTGATCATCCACCTTGATCTCCGTATTCTGCTGAAGAGGCGTTCCATCCTCATCCAGCTCAAATACATAATAGGTGCCATCCGGAACATCCGTCCATGTAGCTGTACCACTGGAAGCATTCTGGATATGGATATCCTGTAAATAATCATCACGGAACGGGATCGTACCTTCCTGATCCGAAAAAACGCCAACCTTATAAGTTACATCCTCTTTCGTTTCCAGAGGAATCACATTCCCGTTATCATCAACATTATAGATCCTCTTCGTAACCTGGATCTGTGTATGCTTCGTCGGATTACTTACAGACTTCGGATAAGCCTGTACATCGTATATCCATCCCTGCTCCTGATCCGCAAAAGGAACGGAGATCAGCATCGGTGAAACCGTAACACCACTAACATCACTGTTTCCATCTGTCTGCACCACCAGATACATGCCCTCAGCCAGATCGGTAACAGTAATATTACCCTCTGCATCAGAGGTTCTGGACAGACCCCACACATCCACGCTTCCGCTGCTGATCATATCTGCCAGCTGCCCTGCTGCTTCATACCAGCCGTCAGCCGTCATGATGGAATCAAAATCGATCGCAGCGGCAGCCAGTGCCTCATCCAGCACGAAATGCACATTACCATCAAAATTCACACTGCCAACCTTGTAGATCGTCAGCCCTACATCCGGCAGCGGAGTCTGGTTTCCCTCCTCATCCGCCTGCTGAACCGTCAACGTCAGATTACCCTTTGTTCCAGCTACATAATCCCCGGCGAAAACCGGCTGCAAAACACTCGTGACCAGCATAGCCGTCAGCATCAGAACAGCCAGAAGGCTCCGGAATATTTTCCCTTGCTTTCTTCTATTTTTCATCGCTCTCTGCCTCCTCTTTCCTTTCTGAAAGCTGTTTCATTCTGCGTTTTTTATCCTTGCGACGGACAATCAGGTAAATCAGCAGAATCAGAATAACAAGCGCTGCCGCACCGCCGGCAAGAACCCTCTTCGGATCCACAACCGCAAGCTTCTGCGGAATCGTTTCGTCATTCTTAGTAACTTCTTCCTCCACATACTTCGTCCGAATACCACGAACAAGAAGTCTGTGGGTATTCACCGCATAAGGCGTACACGTAACCAGTGTCACATGATCCTCGCCCTCAACAATATCCAGGTCACTGGTCTCATTCGGAAGCACCGTCTTGATCTGATCCACCTTGTAGGCCAGATTCTTGCCAAGAATATGCAGGATAAAAATATCTCCCTTTTCCATCTGATCCAGATCTGTAAAAAGCTTTGCGTTAGGAAGACCTCGATGCGCCGCCAGAACCGCATGAGTGCTCTTGCCTCCAATCGGAAGGCTGGTACCCTCCACATGACCGACACCCTTTTCCAGGACCGTTTTGCTCAGTCCATGATAGATCGCCAGTCTGGCTTTGATCTTCGGGATCTCGATACTCCCCATCAGACCATCACCGTTCGGATCCAGAACCCTGTCATAAGGATGACTCAGCTCATAAGTATCCTCTTCCTCAAAAGCATCTACAATGGCATTCACCGGATGCTCGGCATTATACTCCTTCGCCTCTTTCCACAGCCTGTCATAGTCATTGTCCGAAAGCTCTGTTACCGCTTCCTCGTACTTACTGACCAGCTGTGCGTTACGGTACTGGTTCCACATATCACTGATCGTAGGATAAAGGAACACACCCGCACCTGCCAGAAACACCAGGGCGATAAAAATGTTCAGGACAACATTACTCTTTTTCTTTTTTTTCTTTTTAGCCATAAATCATTTCCTGCGTCGTTTTTTGTTCTGAACAGAATTGATACCGGCAACCAGGATCACCGCGATCACAATTCCGATCACAACACAGAGAGCAAGCATCGGAAGCGTCGGATTGGTGATTCCGGTAACCTTCTTCTCTGTTTTCTGAACCGCCTTCGCAGCCTTCATCGGAACTCTGTGTCCCCTCACCAGAAGTCTGTGCGTATTCACCGCATAAGGCGTACACGTAACCAGCGTTACATAATCATCCCCATCCGTGATACCCAGAGACTCTGTCTGCTCCGGAAGAACGGTAAGAATCTGATCCACCTCGTAGGCAAGCGTCTTACCCAGCACATGCAGGTAAAAAACATCTCCCTCTTCCACAAGATTCAGATCTGTAAAAAGTTTCGCACTTGGAAGTCCTCTGTGTGCCGACAAAATACAATGGGTACTCTTGCCGCCAACCGGAAGACTGCTGCCAAACAAATGACCGGCACCCTTCTCCAGAGACTCATCTGTCGTGTAATGATAGATTGGAATGCTCACATCGATCACAGGAATCTCCACATACCCCATCATTCCATCACCATTCAGGTTCAGAAGAGACTCATATGTACTGTCCGTCTGTCCATCCCTCACGGAAAAAGCATCCGGCACACTTTCCTGCTTGATCTGTTCATTATACTCCTGCGCTGCCTTCCACATGCTGTCAATCTTCTCCGAATTATCATCCGAAGAAACACTGCTGCTATAATTACTGATCAGCAGGCTGTCCCTGTACCGGTTCCAGGCATCACTGACCATTGGATACAGCAGTATGGACAACCCTATCAGAAACAGCAAACCAAGTCCAATATAATTTTTCTTCTTATTCTTTCTCATAGGTTTCTCCATACTGTTGTATTACCATTCCGGCCCCCGAAGGGGCCGGGCGGTAATGATTTCTTCAACAGAATAATCAGAAACTATTCTGTTCTAATACTTGCTTTGTCGTTGCTTATAAATAATTTTTGAATTGAATCGATCCGGCAATCAAACGATTACTCCTCAGATCCTTTTCTGCGGCTGATGAAGAAAGCACCAGCAGCGCCAGCCATAACTACAACACCGATGATAGTGAAGAGGTATGTTCCCATGCCACCTGTGGATGGAAGGGATGAAAGTCTTGAATCTTTCAATTTACCACTAGTATTTTCAAAGTTAGCTGTTGCTACTTTTCCCTCAAAGGTAAGATCAATATCCGCACCAGCTTCATTAATTGAATAACCCTTTGGTGCTTTTGTCTCTGTAAAGTGATACTTGCCTTTATCTAAACCTTTAACTGTTACCTGACCATCTGCATTTGTAACCACGATTGTTGCACTTGTTCTACTGGAAGCAGGATTATATGTGTAAACACCTGTGTCCTTATCATAATCAAACTTTAATTCCTCTCCTACAACTTCTTGGTTATCTTTTGTTGTTACTTCATGCACTGTAAATTCAGCATTTGCAAGTTTCGTTGCTTCCGACTTAGCATCAATCTTTGTTAATACAATAGTACCGGTGTAAAGCTTAACATTATCATTAGTACCACCATATGTTTCATCACTCTTGTGGCCCTTAGCAGTGTTATTTACAGTTACGCTAGTAATCTTTGCCTTATATTTAACAGTAACTAACACACCTGCTTTGGGGTTGTCTACATTTGCAACTAAGCTGTCTAAATTAATCTCAAATAAATGCGCGTTATCTTTACTTGGGACAATATCAGCACTAACTTGAGTAATATTTGGCTCATTGCCTAATACAACTGTTCCAGCTACATTTCCGTCTTCACCTAACACATAGTCAGCACCTTCAATTTTATCTGTAATTCTAAATTTTCTACTTGCTGCATTGTTTGCGTCAATGTAAGGAACATATGTTTTGATTGTATATTCAACTACATCACCAATTGCAACTGCATGATCCTCATCACCAACAGTTTTTTCAATATCCAGATGTGATCTTTTTGCCTCCACTGTTGTATTCTGAAGTGTTGGTGCATTCTCATAAGTACCAAATCCTACATATGCTGTTGCTACTTTGTAAGTATATTTATCCTTTTCAGCATCGAATGCATACACACCTGCTTTGTTTACAACCAGACTCTCTTTATTTTCTAATGTAATCCACTGAGCAGTTTTATTAGATTTAATAGTACTTAAAGCTTTATCAATATCTGCATTGCTAATAGCATCTATGCCTTTTGGAATATTCAATTCCTTATTTAACGCTGCATTCGGATCAGCTTTAAGAATAAGCATCCATAATGTAGTCTGAGCATCTTTTTTTGTTGCTCCTGTAAATGCATCTTCAGCTACTGTGTTACTAAATTTCCAACCTGTTGGCTGATTCTGATCCGGTTCAATAATCTGCATATACTTTAATGAATCCGCATCTGCAAAATTTCCTAATGTGATAGTCGCACTACTATCTGCAAAAACCGCTGTGCACATAGACAGTACCATAACCGCTGCCACTAATAATGCACCAATCTTTTTAAATAAATTTTTCATAAGGTTTGCTCCTTTCTTTCTCTGCATTTTTCTTTTTCGCCCTTCATCGGCTATTTACAATTAATGTGTTACGACCTCTTTGCTTCTTCCTCCCTTCGTTTATTATTTATAAACAACAGGAGTGCAGTTGCAAGAATCGCTACACCACTGATTGTAAATCCATAGGTTCCCGGTCCACCGGATTCTGGTAAGGAATATACCTTTGCATTTTTAATCATATATCTCTCATCAGAATTCTTTACTATTGCTGTTTTTCCGTCATTCTTTGTAACTGTAACTTCTCCGTTATTTTTAATGACGATTTTCCAAGGCTCAGTTACTAACGAATAGCCTGTAGCTGCTTTTGTCTCCTTTAACAGATAATTACCTGGAAGCAATTTTTCAAATCCAAATTTTCCACCATTTTTAGATGTCACAACTTCGACTTCTTTGCCTTTAGTCCAGCTTTCATCCGCTTTATAAAGTGTAAACATTGCTTCATTAATCGTTATATTATTATCTGCCGCATCAACTTTTACAAAATCTACATCTGCCACAATTTCTTTATTGGTATAATCAACTTTACCAACACATCCTGGACCTGCATAATTTGCATAATAATCATTTCCTTTTTTCAAGTCTTCTGCTTCTAATGCTTTTAATGCATCTTTGTGCTCTGTTGTGTTGTCTGTACCAATTGAAAATGTGATATCGTTACCTTCTTCAGATTTACAATTTGTTACTTCTGAATCACTCGTTGCACTTACTAACTGATAACCATCCTTACTTACTTCCTCAACAGTATATTCACCACGCGCTAGACCAGCAATAATAACTGTTGTAGATTCATCATTTCCAACTGTAAATTTAGCATCTTTCTCGTTTTTAGATACTTTAGCATCTACAGTCTTTATAAGCTCATTTTTTTTGTTATAAACGTTAAAAGTAAATGTTCCATCTTTCTTTGCAACGTCTTCAAGCTTCTTAGTAATCTGAATCTGACCCTTGATAATATGGATTGTATAAACTCCATATTCTTTATTTGAATAATTTGTAGTGTCGCTATTTATAGCGGTTACTATGTGGGTCTCTCCACCAGCAATATGCCCACCTGTATTTGCTGTACTACCTGTACTACCTTCTGTCGGTTCACCAGCATTATACGTTACTTTTAGATAATATCTAGTAGGATCTTCTGTTGGCTGATCCCCTGCCATACTCTCCAAATTAGTAAGTTTATCAGTTCCAAATGATTCATCTTTCGCCCAACTACAAGTAAGATCATCTTTAGTTACCCGTACTGGCTCCAGTTCTTTAGTCGTCTCATTATAGACATAGTTTTTGCTTTTCTGCAAAATAGAACTCAACATAGACTCTGGTAAATCAGTTGTCGGTGTTGGATCTCCTAAGAAAATAACCTTCTCAAGATTATCCACTGTCAGATCTGCTTTTACATTAACCTTTGGCTGAGGTAAAATCGCATCTCCATACCCCGTAGAAATCTTGGAATCCGGTGATACGTTGGTTGGAACATTGTTGCCACCGATATAACCATCTTTGGCTTTTACTTTAATAGATTTACTCCAACAAGCATCTCCGGCTTCATTTTCCTTTTTATTAGGAATTCTCTGTCCTTCCCATTTAATACACTGATTTCCCTTAGCATCAAGATAAACTGTTCCGTCATTAACTTGGACTGTTTTTCCATCCTTTAACTGATCCGCTGTGATAGCATTTCCCTCTTTGTCAAGAATTACAAATCTCGGATCAATTACATCTGTAACAGTAGCATTCTGAATAGCAGTATCCTCAGTAACTGTATGTTGGATTTTCTCAAAAATTTTAGCAAGATCCTCCGCATTAGTCGCATTAAATGCACAACCTTCAGATGCAATTCCTGGATATTTTGTCAAATCATTTTTATCACCTGCCAGGAATTTTTGTCCTCTCTCACTTAATGCAAAACCTACCGTAAATACTTTGATACCTTTATCCTTTAAGCTCTTAGCGGCAGTTTCTGCCTTTTGCTGATAATTCTTATCCCACTTATCACTAGGACCTGTTGGTTCTCCATCGGTAAACAAGATTACATATTTAGGATTTTTAGCATTATTCAAGAGTTCCAATGCTTTATTTAATGCTGTATCTGGTGATGTTCCGCCTGTTACAGACAACTGACTAACATTTTTTATCAAAGTATCCTTATTTTTATCAACATTTAACAATGTCTCTGTAGCATTTGTAACAGCTGTATTAAATGGCGCTAGTCCTATATTACTCTCAGATGAACTTGTAGCCGTATTTCTTATAAATTGATTTACTACTTCTTTTAACGCAGTTATTCTTGATGGCCACTGATATATTTTAGTATCATCAGAATCCCCAATCTCCTGCCAATAACTCCCAAACAAACCAGTATAATAATACATCCACTTATTACCTACATTAATCATTGGATACTTCTTCTTATAGTAATAAATCTTATTTGGCTTCAATGAATTTCTAATACTATTATATTTTCCAACGCTAACGTATCCTGTCTCCGTATCTCCCGCTGTCTGTGTATATCTCATGGAGCCAGAAACATCTAATGCCATTACTACATCCGCAACTCCACCTGTTGTTACTACGCTAGAACTTGTTGTTTTGGATGATGCTGTAATATTGATGTCATAAATTCTCTTATCCCAGTCGTTTACAGTTGCAGTCTTACTGTAATCCATACTGGATTCAATAATCTCCTGCTGTGTATAATTCATGATATGATACAATGAATCACTTGTATCTTTTTCTATCTTTGTCTTGCCATCTGCTTTATAAAGAGTTGCCACTGCCTTCTTATCATCAGATAACGTAACCTTTACAATCCAAGATTCATTTGATGCTTCATATCCATTAGGTGCAAAGTCTTCTGTTAATGTATATGTCCCAAGTCCTAACCTTGTAAAATTAACACGTCCTGTTCCATCTACGGATGTAGCAGTCTGTTTTTCTTGAGTTTCTGAATTTACAAGAGTAAATCGAGCACCACTTAACGCTTCCTGATCCTTATTTACTTTTTTTAATACAAGGTCTGCTGTAGGTACATTCGTAACCTCAGAAATACGCGCGGAAGGAAGGGTAAATTCCATCTGGCAGTTTGAAGCACCCGCACCTCGTTCCATATACAGAATAGTCAGAGTATGCTCTTTTTCTTTATCTATTTTTTCATCCTCACCTCTAACATACTTCCATAGATTTACTTTCTTGTTAGCTGCCTGATGAATTCCACCTAAATCGATTACAATTTTATCTCCATCCAAAACAACCCATAAATCATCATCACCTGTAAAGGTATAATCTAATGGACCTACGTAATCTCCAATTTTAAAAGTTACATCATATCTCATTCCAAAATAGTAATTGTTATGATTATCACTATATTCTGTTCTGGATACTCCGTCCAATGGGAAGAAGTTAGCTCCTGCTGCTGCAAGCTGATTTCCATTCTGATCAATTACTTTTGTAAGTCTATAAGAGTCTCCGTTCTGATCAAAAACTAATTTATAATCCTTAATGACTTTTCTTAAATAAGTTTCAGTACCAGGGACTGTTTCATCTTCATCTACAAAAAATCCTGGCTCGGGGTAATTAAATTTTACTGTTCCATCTTCCTCTACCCCTTTTAATAATCCTTCTGTCCATTGGACATTTGAATCATATCCATTTACAGTGGCTTTAGTGGCTGTAAATTTGTTTCCGTCTGCTTTATAACCAGAATCAACTGTAAAATTATATTTATAAGAATCATAATTTTGATCCTGTGTACCTGATGTTATTTTCTGCTTAACATTATCATCAACATATTTTACATCATCTCCTAACATATTAAATGAATAATATGTCCACTGTTTAGTATTCCTGTCGTAACCTTCACCAGCCTTAACTGTATAATCATAGAAAGATGTCGGTCCCTGGAAGTTAGCATTACGCTTTGGTGTATAATACACTTCTATCGTACTATCCTGTACAACTTCAATCTTTTCGTCCTTCTTAACTTCAACACCGTTTACTTTTACTTTTGAAACCTCCCAGTTCTGTGCCTTGGTATAATCATTTATCTTTCCGCCAACTAAGATTGTTCTCTTATCTTCTGAATAAATCGGCGTACCACTCTCATCCAGATGCCGAATTGTTACTTTAACATCTTTTCCGCCTCTCTGCACAATTACATAAGTAGAAAAATGCGTAGTCTCAAACTCAACATCACCATTCTTGGCAACGCTGCCATCCATATTTTCAACGTTATCATTCTCGTCTACGTGATATACATCCGCATCCTTGATCTTCTTCTCATCATTCAGAGATACAGATACCTTCACTGTAGCACCCGGCTGAACCTCTTCGCCGTCCACCAGGAATTTGATATCGTAGGAATGGATCTTCTCGATGGCTTTCTTTTCTTTGATTGCTTCTTCTGTGATCTGGTCTTCGGCCTCCTGGCTGAGCTCTACCGGTGTTACGGAAAGCTCTGCATTGTCCGGAAGGTCTGCCGGATCGGTAAGAGTAACCTTAACATTGACTTCGTCACTCGTGTAATCATATCTGGTGATCTCAGGCTGAATTTCTTCTTCCTGCACATCCTCAGGCTCTTCTGCCTCATCACTGCTTTCAACAACCTGTGCCATATCACTTCTTATGTAAGCCTCAGTTCCTTCCCAGGAAACCTTGTACCAGGTTGCTCCGTCCTCTGCTGTTACGGTATCCAGAAGTGTGAGCTGTGTTCCTGCGTTTACAGTTGCCAGAACCTCTGCCTCGGTAGATGGGCTGACACGAAGATTCGTATCGTCTCCCAGAACCTCGATCAGGCTTGTCTCACCATTCTCATCTGCTGCCGGAACCTCATCCGGGCTCGCAATATCCTCTGCCGGTTCTTCCACCACATCCGGATCCTCTGCCGGCGCTTCGGTAGGTTCAGCATCCGGATTCTCCGCCGGAGCCTCAGAAGGCTCTGCATCAGGAGTTACCTCCGGATTCTCTGCTGCCGGTGTCTCAGCTGCATCCTGCTCAGGCTCGTCCGAAATATCCATTCCGTCCGTAAGCTCCTCTGATGCGATAGGCACCTCGTCCTCATTACCGGAAACAGCTTCCGCCTCGACATCTGCTGTCTCAGGAGAATCCCACATAACGGCAAAAACAGCTGCGTTGCCAGTCTCAACCTGAAGTGTCTGGATCTGTTTGCCCTCGTTGACATTCAGAACCTTCAGATCCTCGTTGGCCTGTAAGGTGTTAACATCAGTATCACCGGTACTGCTGTTATAATGAAGCTTCTCAACGGTTACACTCGTGCTGGCTGCATCGGTAAGCTCCGGTGCTGCCGGTGTCTTGTACTCAAAAGTTACTCTGACTCTGCCGTTCGGCTCGACTCTGTTTCCGTCGCCATCAGCAAAATACACATCATACGCAAAAAAACCTCTCAGGCTGCTGCCCTTGTCTGTAGCTGCTGCTGAAAGCTTCTGAGAAACTGTATCATAAGATACGGATGAATTCTCGTTTACGCTGTCAGCCTTCAATGCTGTATTCTGCGGAAGAGCTCCGTCCTCCAGTGCCTCTGCTGTTACTTTAACAGAATCATTTTCATATGTAAGCGTCGATTGCTGCGCCTGTTCCGTTTCCTCCTGGTCAGCGCTGCTTACATCCGGTGTCGATTCTTCGGCCGCTGGTTCAGATGTAATTTCGCCATCTGTAAATATATCCTCCGTTCCATCTCCGAACGCCTCACTCGCGGAGATCGTATATGCACTCGGCATACAGGATACCATCAACGCCAAAGCCACCATAAATGCCAGGAGTTTTCTGATCTTATTATTCCTTAATTTTTTCATACCTTTCCCGCTTTCCTATGTGTGCATTAACGTGTACTGTATTTCTTATTACTTTACTTCTGTTTATATTCCTTTCTCTTAAAAAAGCTTCATGTTTTTAGCCGGTGAGTAAACAGGTTACACCTTTTCAGTATTTTACCCTTATGTGATTGTAGTGTCAATATACCAGGCATTTTTGGTAAGGATATTGACATTATCAGATGCTATCGAAAATCAGTCTTCAACTCCTCCTTCTTAACTTACTCGTTTACTGGTTCTTTTCGCCTGATTTCTCCGATAAAATCTGACTATTCGTGATATTTATTATACAACACTACCAGTTGTTTTGTAAGGCCCGTTTTTTCAAAAAAAAGTGCCTCTGTCACTATTTTAACATAAATTTTTTCAGCTCATCCCGCTTCTTGACATTCAGCTTGCAAAAGATATCCGTAAGGTAATGCTTGACAGTATTAATGGAAATCCCCAGATGCTCTCCGATCTCCTTATTGGTCCATCCCCCACTTGCCAGCATGGCAATAGAAAACTCCATCGTCGACAGCTCCCCCGTAACCTTTCTCCGGTTTTCCGGATTATGAAGCGCCATCCAGCCCCTGCTGAAAGAAATCACACCCTCCGTGATCCGCTGATACGCCTCCGGATCCCGGTTCCGGATACAGGCCTCGATCAGCCCCCGCAAAAGCCCATGATGCTCAATAAAAGGCCCAGAAACCCATCCATCTTCGCCAGCTCCCAGCTCCGGAGCATCTCCTCCTGTGCCTCCTGCTTATGCTTTCGGTTGATCGCACACACCGCCATCATACAGTGGATATACGTCATACTGATCGGATACGACCTCTCCGCCATAAACAAAGCAGCCTTCCCCATCCCATAAGCACTCCATATCTCCCCGTTAAGATAAGTATGGTGCGCCATCACATACGTGGCAAAAAGCCTCAGCCCCTCAGGAAGCATCCTGCTGTACTCCCCAAAAGCAGGCATCCCATCCGTAGGCAGATGAAGCAAAACCGCCCCCACATACCCCGCCAGAAGACAGGACGCATAAACATCCTTAGGAACCTTCTTCTTCATAGCAATCTTCACACAGGACTGGATCCCCTCCATCCCCCGCTTAGCCGCCGTCACATTCCCCAGCGACAGATTAGAATACCCATACAAAATACACGCCGAAAGCTTCAGCTCAATAACCCTGCTGGACAGATACCCCCTCGTGATCTCACAACACTCCTCCGCCTGCCCCGTAAAATAAAAAAGCTCAGCCCGCGCAATATTCCTCAAATCCACATCCACAAACCCCTCAACAACCTCCCGAGCCCTCCCAGGCTCAAAAGACGAATTCAAAAGCGGCAAAACCACATAATCACACATACACTCCACTCCCCTCCAAAACCCAGGCAGCCCCCAAAAGACCACCCTCAAAACCAAACCAACAAACCTCCGAAGCCCTCACACAAGCCACATCAACACACATCCGAAGCCCATCACACACCCCTCATCAACACACATCCGAAGCTCATCTCTCAAGTCACATCAGCACACATCCGAAGCTCTTCTCTCAAGTCACATCAGCACACATCCGAAGCTCATCACACAACCCTCATCATCACACATCCGAAGCTCTTCTCTCAAGTCCCACAAAACAGTCACCAAAACTCCGGATATCAATCAACCAGTCAATCAGGCCAACCATCTTTTTCCATAATTATAATCCAAAATACTCCAAAAATAAATTTAAATATTACACAAAAACACCAC
>OHTV01000689.1_pt1 | contig 14009 bp, 10 predicted proteins | sample 1579041 | NCBI WGS metagenome assembly OHTV01 (sample SAMEA3879583, study PRJEB24766) | human gut metagenome | biome: human-associated habitat; feature: feces | place: USA | collected 1985/1987
CTTGAGCCGGTCGAGGATGCGGCACAGTTCATCCTGTTGTGCCTTGATGCCGGCCGGGGATGTAGCTTTGTTCTTCGGCCAGTCCAAACTACTGAACGTGGTCAACCACACGGCCCGGGTTTCCCGTTTGGGGAAGGACAATGGAGCGAAACGTTGCGTGGCCATTGCCGCCAGGCAGCCGGTGATACATATATATAAGGAGAAGATATATCTTTTCATGTAGGTGTATGCAGCTTTATCAGATGCAAAGTTAAGCTTTTCGGGGTATAAAATGAAAGTTTCGGGGACAAATGCCATGGTTTACGATACAATTTATTATTTTTGCGTAATTTAATTGATAACCTGATATGATAACATTCACTACGGCATTGGTGCTTCTGGTATTGGGCTATGTGGTCTACGGCGCCTTTGTCGAAAGAGTATTCGGGGCGGATGCCTCCCGAAAGACACCTTGTTATACGATGGCTGACGGTGTGGATTATACACCGATGCCTACGTGGAAAGTCTATCTCATCCAGTTTCTGAACATTGCCGGAACCGGTCCGATATTCGGCGCCATCATGGGAGCAAAATTCGGCCCTTCATCCTATCTGTGGATAGTGCTCGGCTGTATTTTCGCAGGAGCAGTGCACGATTATATGACCGGAATGCTGTCCATCAGGAACAATGGCGCAGGACTTCCGGACCTTGTCGGAAAATACCTCGGCAAGGGTACAAGAACCTTCATTCTGGCATTCTCCATCATCGTGCTTATGCTGGTAGGAACCGTGTTCGTATTCAGCCCTGCTCTGATTTTAGGTGACATCGCAGGTGACGGCAGCAAAATGGCAATAATGCTCTGGGTTGGTATTATTTTCCTGTATTATCTCCTGGCCACGCTTATGCCTATAGACAAGATAATCGGAAGAATCTACCCTCTGTTCGCATTTGCATTGATCTTTATGGCAGCGGCGCTGATGGTGTGCCTTTTCGTCAAATGGCCTGCGCTTCCGGAAATCTGGGACGGACTCGGCAACCTCGGAGAGTCTGAGGGACTGCTCAAGGGACAGCCGATTTTCCCTTGTCTGTTCATCACCATCGCCTGTGGTGCTGTAAGCGGCTTCCACGCCACTCAAAGCCCGTTGATGGCAAGATGTGTTTCCGATGAAAAGCTTGGCAGACCTGTATTTTACGGTGCAATGATAACTGAAGGCATCGTGGCATTGATCTGGGCCACAGTCTCATCCTGGTTTTTCTTCGATGGCGGAGCCGCAGCGACAGGAGCAGCACTCACGGCATCTGCACCTGATGTTGTGGTCAAGGTTTCAGAGAACTGGCTTGGAATTCTCGGCGGTATCCTCGCCATTCTCGGTGTGGTGGCAGCGCCTATAACAAGTGGAGACACTGCCTTCAGGAGCGCGCGACTCATCGTGGCCGACTTCATGCACCTGACACAGAAGCCGATACGCAACAGGCTGATGATCAGCATTCCGCTTTTCATCATCGCCGGCTTCCTTCTCTGGTACAATATAGCTGACGAGGACGGTTTCAATGTAATATGGAGATATTTCGGCTGGGCGAACCAGACATTGGCAGTGTTCATGCTCTGGACAGCCACAGCCTACCTGGTCAAGAACAAGAAAGGCCTTGCATATATGATTACCATGCTGCCCGCCGCATTCATGACATCCGTCTGTACCACATACCTGTGGGTAGCCAAAATCGGTTTCAACATGCCGACATCCTGGAACTATACCATAGGAGCATCAGTATTCGCGCTCTCAATCATCATATTCTACATCCTGTATTTCAAGGCCACAGCCAAGAAACAGTCCTGAATGACCGAATTTCATGAATCAGACCGACAACACTGACAATGTGCTTGAGCTTGCATCTGAAGCGGGGCATATTCTTCTTCAGAACGGAGCGGAGATTTCCAGAGTGGAAGACACTATGGCGAGAATAGCTGCGCATTATGGCGTAGAGACAGGCAACTTTTTCGTGCTGAGCAACGGTATCTTCACGACAAGTTCTCCGGGCAGATATGCCAAGGTGGAATTCATTCCTATCAGGGCTATACAACTGTCCAAAGTGGTGGCTGTAAACAAGTTGAGCTTCGACATTGCCGCGGGCAAATATACTTTGGAGCAGGCCAGGGAGGAACTTGAACGGATAAAAGCAGGCAGCCCCAAGCCTGCGTGGGAGCAGATTGCCGGTTCCGCCTTCGGAGCAGCCGGATTCTGCGCGGTGTTCGGTGGCAGTTTCATCGACTGCGCGGCCGACTTCGTAATCGGGGCCCTGCTGTACATTTTCTGTCTGTATTTCAGCGAAAGATACATGTCCAAAATCGTGGGCGGCATATGCAACGCGCTGATAGCCACGCTTCTGAGCATTGTCGCATTCAGGCTTGGAGCCGGCGAGAGCCTGAGCAACATCATCATCGGAGCTGTGATGCCGCTGATTCCTGGAGTTCCTTATGTCAATGGCGTGAGGGATCTCGTGAACTCGGACTATATTGCCGGCCTTACCAGACTTACTGACGCGATGCTGGGATTTTTCTGTATCGCGATAGGTGTAAGTATTGCGTTCATGCTCGACGGATGGGCTGCAGGAGGCATCATCGAACTGCATCAGATGAGCATTCATCCGAGCACATCAGGATTGGGATGGCAGTTCCTGGCCGCATTCATAGGCACTTTCGCATTTGCCATTCTCTTCGGCTCGCCGAGGAAACAATATTTCGCAGCCGGCATCATCGGAGCACTCGGATGGGCGGCTTACCTACTGATGGTCAGAGCATTGGGCAGTTCTGCATTCGTGGCGATACTGATTGCCACAGCATTGGTCTGCATCCTTTCCAGATTTGCAGCGGTATCACACAAATGTCCGAGCACAGTGTTCGTGCTCTGCGGAATCTTCCCGCTTGTGCCGGGAGCTGGCGTGTTCTGGTTTACTTATTATCTGATTTCCAGCCAGTTCCACCTGTCGGCAATGACCGGTTTCACTGCCATGAAGGCAGCTCTCGCCATCGCGCTTGGTATCGTATTCGCCATGGAACTGCCTCAGCGGATGTTCTCCGGACACAGAAAACGGCATTGACAGACTCTACCTGAGAGCATCATTGACCGTTCTGTTCGAGAATCTGGCGGGCGCGGGATAGAGCGACATTGATGTCCGGACAGATATTCTTTTCACCCAACAGATGGTAGAACCCGGCCTTCTGGAGAGTATTGTGCACCTTGGGATTGACACCTGAAAGCACGACCGTAATCTTGTTCTTGCGGCTCATCTCGCAGAGGTTGGAAAGGTTGTGGATACCTGTCGAATCGATGAACGGCACCTTCCTCATGCGTATGATCCTGACCTTGGAACGATCCCTGAATTCGCTCATGAGTTCCTCAAACTGAGTGGCTACTCCGAAGAAGTAAGGGCCGTTGATTTCATAGACCTCCACGCCCTTCGGAATGGACAAGCCTTCGTCGTATGTATGGATACCGGATTCGTCCTGCACCTTGATCTCATTCTTCACCGCGGTAATCTCGGTAGTCTCCATTACTCGCCTCATGAACAGGACACAAGCAAGCATAAGGCCTACGGCTATAGCCACCGTCAAATCGAAAATCACTGTCAGGAAGAAGGTTATGAGCAATACGGTAACATCCGACTTCGGGTTCTTGAGCAATGCCCTGAATGTCCTCCAGCCGCTCATATTGTAGGAAACCACCACGAGCACGCCTGCAAGACACGCCATCGGGATATATTTGGCCAACGGCATAAGGAACAGCATGATAAGCAGCAGGACCACCGCGTGAATCATGCCCGCAACAGGAGTACGGCCGCCATTGTTGATATTGGTCATTGTCCTGGCTATGGCACCGGTAGCCGGAATACCGCCAAAAACCGGAGTCACCATATTCGCGATTCCCAGGGCAATGAGTTCCGTGTTCGAGTTGTGGTGGTCACTGATCATACCATCCGCCACAGTAGCAGAAAGCAGGGACTCGATGGCTCCAAGTGCGGCGATGGTCACTGCTATCGGGAAAAGGCTCTTGACAGCCTCCCAGTCGAGCGACGGCACTTCAGCCTTCGGAAGATGGGAATCTATCGAGAAGCGATCGCCGATAGTATCAATGCCGGTGATTCCGAAGCTGTTTTTCATAATATAGACAGCCACAGTCACAAGTACGATTGCGACCAATGAACCGGGCACTCTCTTGGCTATTCTCGGGACAATGACGATAATCGCCACGCTTACAAGGCTCACCGCAGCATCCCACCAGTTCACGGTGTCGAAATGTCTGAAATACAGCATCCATTTGCCGATAAAGTCTCCCGGAACGGTTTCTCCGCCGAAAGTAAGGCCGAACACATCGGCCATCTGGGTAGTGAAAATCGTGACTGCTATACCGCTGGTGAAACCTATCACTACCGGATACGGAATAAACTTGATGACTGTTCCTAATTTGAACACTCCCAACAGAATCAGCAGCACGCCGGCCATTACAGTAGCCGCAGCAAGTCCGGAAAGGCCATATTGCTGAACGACTACGTAAACGATTACTATAAACGCTCCTGTAGGTCCTCCGATCTGGACTTTGCTGCCGCCGAGGAAGGAAACGATAAAGCCTGCGATTACAGCGGTAATGATTCCTTTCTCAGGAGACACTCCGGATGCAATGGCAAATGCAATGGCGAGAGGCAAGGCTACAATGCCCACAATCACGCCGGCCATCAGGTCTGAAAGGAACGCCGATTTGCTGTAAGAACGGACACAGGTCAGAAATTTCGGATGAAAGTCAAGTTTACCAGTCATATCATAATACGAATAAGGGCGGCAAAGGTATTCATTTGTCGCCCTTGTTCCTATATTTAAACGATACTAATTTCGCAAATCAGTCATCTAAAACGTTATCTCACTGCACTCAGGACCACTTCAGAAAGTGACGGATGCGAATGCACCGTGCATTTCAGGTCATTGACAGTGCCATGGAGAGCCATCGTTGCGGCCACTTCCTGAACCAAGTCGGAAGCATGCGCGCCAAGTATATGGGCACCTAAAATCGTACCCTTAGGATATGTACCGTCTTCGCCAGTATAGGCAATGATTTTACAATATCCTTCCGTCTCGTCCATTGCCATAGCCTTGCCGTTGGCCCTGAACATTGACTTATAGCACTTTATGGCGTAACCTTTTTCCTTGCACTGCTCTTCAGTGAGACCGACAGTCGCAACCTCAGGCACAGTAAATACGGCAGCCGGCACGATTCCGAAATCGATCTTCTCCGGCTCCTGCAGCAAGTTGTTCTCTGCCAGAATCGCATTCAATGCCACTCTGCCCTCGAATGTAGCCACGTGCGCAAGCATCAGACCGCCGCGGATATCGCCCACAGCAAAAATATGAGGGACATTGGTCCGCATATCAGCATCCGTGACAATGCCCTTAGGGGTAAAGTCAATGCCGATGTCGGCAAGATTCAGCGACGCGAGATTAGGACGTCTGCCGACTGCCATCAGTACGGTATCGGCAACCACCTCTTCCACAGCGTCCTTCTTCTTGTAGGACACCTTCAGGCCTTCATCCGGACATTTCTCCACAGAAAGCACCTGAGCGGACGTCTCGATATTGATCCCACGTTTGCCGAGAGCCTGCTTCAGACGCTTTGCAAGGTCGGTATCGAAATGCGGCAGCACATCCTTGCAGTATTCAAGGACAGTGACCTGAGAGCTGAAGCTGTTGAAAACGGATGCGAATTCCAGACCGATGACTCCTGCGCCGATAATGCACAGTCTGCTTGGAACATGGTCGATTTCAAGCATTTCCTTAGACGTGATGACACCTTCCAAGTCTGCTCCGGGAATAGGAAGTGAGGCAGATACCGAACCGGTCGCAATCATGATGTAATCAGAAACGATTTCGGTAACCTCTCCTTCGGCTGATTTCACCTCGACCGTATGGGCATCCTTGAACGAAGCCTTGCCCTGCACGATATGTATCAGTTTGTTTTTCAATATCATACCTATACCGCCGCGAAGCTGGTCCACCACTTCGTTCTTCCTCTCCATAGCCTTATGGATATCGAAAACAAAAGCGGGAGCGCCATCAGGCTGACCGGCAAAACTGACACCGAATTTCTCCGCCTTGCGGACATCTTCTATCAGTTCAGCGTTACGGCACAATGCCTTGGTAGGGATGCAGCCCTCATTCAGACAAGTTCCACCGAGAGGGCCTTCTGAAATCAAATATGTTTCAATGCCATTTGCAGCGGCGGCCGCAGCGGTTTCATATCCGCCGGGCCCCGCGCCTATAATTGTCAATATCATGTCTTCCGTCGAGATATATCAGTCCCAGAATTTCAGCTTCGGCTGTCTTGCCGCCATTGTTTCATCCGGCCTTCCGATTGGCGTACAATGAGGTGCGCCCTTAAGTATGGCAGGAGACTCAGCGGCCTCCTCAGCGATTTTACGCATTACATCGATGAACGCGTCGATTGTTTCCTTGGACTCCGTCTCGGTAGGCTCTATCATGATGGCCTGATGGAACAGGAGAGGGAAATAAATCGTCGGAGCATGGAAGCCGAAATCGAGCAGTCTCTTGGCAATGTCCAATGTAGTTGCGCCCGGCACCTCTTCTGAAGAATCAGTAGCAGGACGTCCTCCGTCATTGACAAGGCCGTCGAAGACGAACTCATGTTTGCAAATCGAAGGAATCGGAAGTTTGTAGCAATCCTTGAGGCTCTCCTTGATATAGTTCGCCGACATTGTCGCAAACTTGCCGGCCTGACGTATGTTCTGGCGGCCGAGCATCAGGATATAGCAGCAAGCCCTCAGAATCACACCGAAATTGCCCATGAATCCGGAAACGTGACCTACTGAATTTTCTGCCGCATTCACCATTTCGAACTTGCCGTCAGCGTTCTTGACAACGTGAGGCACTGGAAGATACTCCTTCAGATGAGAAGCCACGCCTACCGGACCAGAGCCCGGACCGCCGCCTCCGTGAGGAGTGGAGAATGTCTTGTGGAGATTCAGGTGCATGATGTCGAATCCCATATCACCCGGACGTACAACCCCCAGGAGAGGGTTCATATTGGCTCCGTCATAGTACAGAAGGCCTCCGCATCCGTGAACCAGTTCCGCAATCTCAGCGATTTCCTTTTCGAAAAGACCGAGCGTATTAGGATTGGTCATCATGATGCCGGCGACATCGTCACCGAGAAGCGGAGCCAGGTCAGCCACGTCCACGAGGCCGTTTTCCTTGGACTTCACGACTACCACTTCCAGGCCGCAGACTGCCGCACTGGCAGGATTGGTTCCGTGTGCACTGTCAGGAACGATGATCTTGGTCCTGCCCAGATCGCCCCTGCTGATATGGTACTGACGCATGATCATCAGACCTGTAAGTTCACCGTGCGCGCCTGCGCAAGGATTGAACGTGAACGCAGACATTCCGGTAATCGCCGACAGGTATTTCTCCATATCGTAATACACCTCCAACGCGCCCTGTACTGATGCAGACGGCTGGAGAGGATGAAGGCCGAGGAAGCCAGGCATTGCCGCCACCTCCTCATTGATCTTAGGATTGTACTTCATGGTACAGCTGCCGAGCGGATAGAATCCGGTATCGACACCGAAATTCATCTGCGACAGATTCGTATAATGTCTGACGACATCCACTTCACTCACCTGAGGCAGAGGCAGTTCAGATTCTCTTGCAAGAGCCTGAGGTACAGTCACATCACTGACAGGGAACTCACATTCCGGCAGAGAGTATCCGCTTCGTCCAGGTTTGGACAATTCGAAAATAAGTTTGTCGTAATATTTCATATCTATACCTCCTTGACTGCTTCAACTAATGAATCCACTTCTGCCCTTGTCCTCTTCTCCGTAACACAGAAACTTACATAGCCTTCTTCCGTAGCCAATGCTCCGAAAAAGCCCTCGTCAAGAAGTTTCTGCTGAAGTTTTTCTACAGGGACAAGCGGTTTCAGCACGAATTCTTTCAGGAAAGGCTTCTCGAACACAGGTTCGAATTTGCCTGTCTTGAGAAGTTCTCCATAAAGATAATGCGCTCCTGCAGATGAAATAGAGTTCACCTTGGCAAGACCTTCCTTGCCCATAAGCGACATATATACAGTCACATACAGGGCCATCAGGCTCTGGTTAGAGCAGATGTTGCTGGTAGCCTTCTCCCTGCGGATATGCTGCTCGCGTGCCTGCAGAGTAAGCACGAAACAACGCTTTCCGTCAGCGTCCTGTGTCTGTCCGACAATACGTCCCGGCATCTTGCGCACATAATCTTTGCGACAGGCCATAAAGCCGACGTAAGGACCGCCGAAGCACATCGGAATACCGAGAGACTGCCCGTCGCCGACAGCGATATCGAAGTCCCATTCACCAGGAGTCCGGACTACCGCCAATGCAGACGGGTCGCAATACTCGACTGCAATGGCTTTCGCCTCGTGAACCGCCTCAGCAAAGCCTGTAAGGTCCTCGACAATGCCGAATCTGTTCAGTGACGGCACGATCACTCCTGCCACATCGCCTTTTGCCAGTTCCTCTTTCATCGACTCAAGTCCCGTCTGGCCGTCCTTCATCGGAATATAGCCGAGCTGGACATTGTGGAACTTGGCATATGTCTCCACCACTTTCCTGACATGAGGAAGAAGTGTCTCAGAAAGCAGCACTCTGGTCTTGCGCTTGGTGCAGGCAACTGCCATCATCATCGCCTCCGCTGCAGCCGTAGGGCCATCATACATGGAAGCGTTGGACACGTCCATTCCTGTCAATGCGCATATCATGCTCTGATACTCAAAGATATAGCGCAATGTTCCCTGCGAGATTTCAGCCTGGTACGGAGTGTATGCAGTAAGGAATTCCGAACGGGAACAGATATAAGGTATCACCGATGGCGTATAGTGGTCATAAGCGCCGGCACCGGCAAACACTTTCAGATGCAGATCCTTCTTGTCCAAGGATTCAAAGAATGAGCGTACCTGCTGCTCGGACATTGCGTCAGGCAGGTCATATTCTCCGCGATAAATGAATTTATCCGGAACATCGGAGTACAGGTCATCCAGCGACCCGACTCCGATACGCTCCAGCATTGACTTTATATCATCCTCAGTATGAGGAAAATATGAGAATGTTGACATAGTAGATTATTTTTCAGTCAACTTGGTGTACTCCTCAGCGCTGATGAGGTCGTTCAACTCCTCAGGGTCGCTCATCTTCACCTTGATGATCCAGTTCTCATAAGGATCCTGGTTCACCAGCTCAGGAGCATCCTCGAGAGCCTCGTTGTTCTCTACAACGACACCGCTGACAGGGCTGATAAGGTCACTTGAAGCTTTCACGCTTTCGAGAGCGCCGAATTCCTCGTCCTTTACAACCTCATCGTCAACGTCAGGCATATCCACATAAGTAATGTCGCCCATCTCGCTCTGTGCGAAATCAGTAACGCCGACAATTGCGATATCGCCTTCTACTTTCACCCATTCGTGTGTCTCGCTGTAACGGAGACTTTCCAATACTTTGCTCATAATCAAAATGTTTCAGTTGTTAGTATTATTTTTTATAATTTGTCTGATAGAATCTCTTCTTGACCACCTTGCCCGGGAATACCTTCTTGCGGATACGGATCCAGAGAGGCGTGTCGAGTTTAGAGTATGCAGTCTGCACCATTGCGAAGCAGATGCTCTTTTCCAATGAGATGGAGTGGTAGCCGGTAGTGACAACACCGACCTGTGTCCCGTCTTCTGTTTCCACCGGATATGTGGCACGAGGTATCGCCTTGTCCTCCAACTCGATACCTACGAGTTTACGCTCAGTCCCCTCTGCTTTCTGCTTTGCGACTACATCCTTTCCGATGAACTCTTCCTTGTCAAGTTTGCAGAACATCCCGAGACCTGCCTCTATAGGTGTGATGGTATCAGAAAGTTCATCTCCGTAAAGAGGAAGACCTGCCTCGAAACGCAGAGTGTCACGACATCCGAGTCCGCAAGGCACCACTCCATTGTCGAGAAGTTTCTTCCATATTTCCTTGATGTCCTCACAGGTGGTATAAAGTTCGAAACCGTCCTCTCCTGTGTAACCTGTACGGCTGACCACCATTCTGTGGCCGTTCCACTGTGCCTCATAATAAGTGTAGAATGCCAATTCAGCTGCCTCTGCAAGTCCAAGAACTTCCGTTACGACTTTCTCTGCGCCAGGTCCCTGAACAGCAATCTGGCCCCATTTGTCGGAATCATTGACCACCTTCACATCATAGCCTGCGGTCTGAGCGAGAATCCACTCATAATCCTTGTCAATGTTGGCCGCATTGACTACAAGCAGGAAATGGTCTGGCTCGAACTCCCTGTAAACCAGCAGGTCATCCACCACGCCTCCGTCCGGATGGAGCATCATTCCGTAGAGAACTTTGCCCGGCTCGAAGCCGCGGATTTCATTGGTAAAAATATGATTGACGAATTTCTCAGCGTCCGGTCCGCTCACAAAAATCTCTCCCATGTGAGACACGTCGAACATTCCGACCGCATGACGTACAGCATTGTGCTCCTCGGTTATGGAGGAATACTGTATCGGCATCATAAATCCGGCAAACGGGCTCATCTTGGCTCCGAGAGCCACGTGGCTGTCATACAGACAGGTTTTCTTAAGATTTTCTTCCATTATCAAGTGTTGATTTTTTATGTGTTAGCTTACTGTTGTTTCAGAATGGACAGGAACGCTTCTGTTCCAAGACCGGCGACATAAGGGCTCGGATCAATGTTCCCGAGCGCCTCCCTGATCTTGGCGATATCATATTCCTTTCCATTCAGTTTCTCTGAAACCAATTCTTCCAATCCATCTTTTATCGGGAAGAAATCTCCTGACAAGTGGCAGCCGGTCACAGTTTCCGCTTCCACATCCAGTTCCAGACAGATTTCTCCGACACCGCTGATTCGTCCGCTGTGACGGACAGAATACCTATGGTTTCTGCCCATCAGGAAGTCCGGATTCAGATATCCTGCCTCAATTTTCTCAATATCAGCAATCTGCGCATCAGACAGGACGATCTCGTCTATCGTTTCCCCCTCCGAACAGAAACATTTCTTCAAATATAGTTTGAAAAGGTCAATATTCCTCAACGGACTGTCAAGTTTTTCATATAAAGGCTTGAGATTGGTCACGTGCTGGCGGACAGACGAGACGCCTTTGCTCTGGATCTTGGCCCCTGACGGTGTAATCGCCCGCTCAAGAGCATCGAAATCAGTGTCGAACAGCATTGTCCCGTGCACGATACTGGACTGCGGCTTCAGGAAAAAGGCATTGCCCGAAACTTTCTTTCCGTCTATCATTACATCATTTCTTCCTGACTTATAAGCATTTACGCCAGTAGCGGAAAGATAGCCGGACAACTCATCCAGATATTTTTCGAAGGCAGCAGCCACATCAGTCGTGTCCGTGATATAGGAGAGCATAATGTTGCCCTTGTCAGAATAGACGCATCCGCCGCCGCTTTTTCTTCTGAAAAGATTTACGCCATGCTCCTTGCAATAAGGGATGTTCACCTCTGCCTCCATTACCTGGTTGCGTCCGAAAATCACGGTAGGACTCACCTGCCACATAAAGAATGCTTCCTTGTCGGCCCTGTCAGCGAGGATTGTATGCAGATGCGCCGCCACGTATTCCTCCATTGCGAGATAGAATACGAGACGACGCTCTTTTTCAGGTACAGATATGTATGTCATAACTATATGGTATAATCAATACCGTCAGATGGCAAGTCTGAAACCGAATGTTGATTTCACGTTGCATGCAGGTATGCTCGAACGGTTGGCCACCCTGCAGGCATCCCATTTGGATGCAGCACTGCCGCCCCTCAACATGCGGAACTTGCCCTCGGTATTGAAGCAAGGGTCATTCTGCTCGGCTGATGTGTAATCATACTGCCCGTCCTGACACCATTCCCAGGCATTGCCCGACATATCGTAAAGTCCGAGCTCGTTTGGCTGGAACTGTTTAACCTTCATCACTTTAGATGAAGCGGATGACAGATATGCAGCCACCTGGCTCACATAATTAGAGCCTGCAAACTGCTTGCCCATGGAAAGGTTTCCGCCTCTCGCCGCATACTCCCATTCAGCCTCGGTAGGCAGCCTGAATTTCCTGCCAGTCAGACGGTTGAGCTTCACGATAAATTCCTGGCAATCATACCATGACACGTTGATTACAGGCTTTTCCGGCTCATCAGTGCTGTTCATATACGGGAGTTTGCCCATAACTGCAAGCCACTGGCCCGCAGTCACTTCAGTCTGGCCGATTTCAAATCCGGACAATGTCACTTTGTGCACTGGGGACTCATCGCTGCCTGCCATCTTGCCCTGCTCCTGAGTAGCGCCCATATCGAAGGCTCCGCCTTTCACGCCGATCATCCTGAACTGTACTCCAGCTGCCTCGATAACCTCTGACGCAGAACGGTGCTCCCTCTCGACCACTCTTGTAACCACAGCAGCAAGAATATCTTCAGGAACGGCAGTTCCGGTATTCACCACAACTCTGAAGCTCAAGCCCGGTTTCTTTACGTATCCGCCTTCCGGAACTCTGGACTTATAGGATCTTGTCACCCTCTGCTCTGTCTTTTCGGCACACAACGGGTCGATGACAAGTGTATCTCCAAGTGACTCCACAAATGCGTCGGCGCACCATTCCATGCAGGAAGCGTCCGCCTCGATGGCACCTGTAAGCAATGCATATTCCCACTGTGCTTCAGTCGGAAGCGAGAACGGAATACCTGTCATCTTGGACAATTTGCCGAGGAACTTGATGCAGTCATCCTGTGAGACCATATCCACAGGTGCAGTTTCTGACGTGGCAGTTCCGGCATCTGAGCCCATCACGGCCTTCCATACGCCCTTGCTTATTCTCTGGCTTGAAATCGAGAATCCTTTCAGGACTACCTGGTGGACAGTCGCTCCGGAAATCCTGACGCCAGACGGAGTCTTGCCCATGGCAAAAGTACCGCCCTCTACAGTGACCATCGGAATCATCGCGTCCGCGACCTTGACCTCAGACGGAACATCCACACCATCAGCACTTTGCACTGCGCTTCCTCCACAAGAGGACAAGACCGCAGCCACTGCTGCCGCAACAACAAAACTTAACTTCTTCATGTCAATCAAATAATCTATCAGTCAACATCAGGTGTTTCCCACACTTTGGTTTCTTTACACTCGATCATGATGGACTGTCCGCCGCAACCGATACGGAACTGACCTTTTTCCAGACGCCATCTGCAGTCCTGGCCTACGAATGCAAGGTCATGGGCAGGAACTTCGAGCCTGACCGTCTTGGTCTCACCAGGTTCCAGACTGATCTTGGTAAACTGACGGAGTCTTCTGACATCAGGGACCACACTTGCCACGACATCGCTTGAGAACAGCATCACGGCCTCTTTTCCTGCGCGGTCACCGATGTTCTTCACATTGACCTCGAACACGAGGTTGTCGTCGGCGGTGAAGCCGTCAGCAGAAGGCGAAACAATCTTCAAGTCGCTGTATCCGAATTTCGTATAGCTCAATCCCGCTCCGAAAGGCCACTGCACGTCCATTACGGCATCATAATTATACATACCGGACATGGTCTGCACGTTCTCGCTGACCTTATAGTCATAGGTATGGAGCGAATTCACATAACGGCTGTAAGTGAACGGAAGACGTCCGCTGAAGTTCTCCTTGCCGGAAATGAGGTCTGCAAGCGCATCACCGCCGAAGTTGCCAGGAAGCATAATGTCCACGACAGCGGAAGCGAGCGGTTCAATGTCATTGATGATGCGAGGCCTGCCTTCATTGAGCACCAATATCACAGGCTTGCCGGTGGAGGCGAGTTCCTTCACGAGATTCTTCTGGTTTACTGAGAGATTCAAGTCATTGATATTGCCAGGAGTCTCGCAATATGTGTTCTCACCAATGCAGGCTACGATTACATCAGCCTTGCGTGCGGCTTTGACTGCGGCACGGATATCCGGCTCGTTTTCTCTCTGCCATTTGCCG
>OHTV01000693.1_pt1 | contig 13899 bp, 9 predicted proteins | sample 1579041 | NCBI WGS metagenome assembly OHTV01 (sample SAMEA3879583, study PRJEB24766) | human gut metagenome | biome: human-associated habitat; feature: feces | place: USA | collected 1985/1987
ATTTAACTTATTATTAGAAGTTTCTATATCCTTTTCGCCATCATAGTATAATAAAAAGAAAACCGGCTTATATAAATCATACTCAAAAGTTGGAACAATATTCATATAACCATTTTTTATATAGAATGCTTCGGCCGTTTTATCTAATGAATAAATACTCTTATTTTTTAGTTGGATAGAGTCTTGACCGAATATTTGATACTCTTCACTTAAAGTGTCAACATGAACTGTAAAAGTAGGAATCTGTTGGTTCATTCCATTCGTACTGTTTAATATAACATCATAAGTTTTTCCGTCCTCCAATTGAGTTGTATTTTCATTTTCATCCAATAAGTTAAAACTAACTATGGCACGTTGCACTTCTTTTAACCAAGGTATACGATTAAGACTTTCTTCTGTTGGAACTAAAATTGCACCAAAATCCGTGTATAACTTGTAGCCACGAATATTGTCTCCACCAACCGTAACATATACACCATTAAATTTAGACCATTGCGCATCATCGTCATTACTGAGACAAGAACAAAATAGCCCGATACAAACTACAAAGAAAAAGAGGATATAAAATCTAGATTGTTTCATGACATTTCTATAAATTATAATTTAAAGGTAAAAGAGGATGCTTTATACATATTGATGCATCCTCTTATTGCACGTTTATTCTATTACCATCCTGCGTTTTGAGACAAATTAGGGTTTTTCATACGTTCCGATTGTGGAATTGGGAAAAGATACATTTTATCATCCCAAACACGATTGACAACATTTCGTTTATAAGTGATAGTACCATCCTCATTTTTTGTAAGTTTCATTTCTATGATGCTCTTTAATTTATCACCATCTTTCCATCTTCTCAGATCATAAAAACGATGTCCCTCAAAAGCCAATTCTACCATGCGCTCATTCTGATATTTATTCCAAAAGGCATCTGCCGACAAACCTGTTGGAAATTCCGGCATTTTAACATCAGTACGATTACGTATGATATTTACCGCTTCACAAGCTGTCATTCCGAATTCACCAGCATTATCAGCAGAACCCGTATATTGGAATATGGCTTCTGCATAGTTTAAGTAAAATTCTCCTAAACGATAAGTGATCCATGAATGGCGGCTGGTTTTTGTTGTACTATTAGCACTCAGATCAATGGCTGAATCCAAATATTTTTTCAAATAATATCCGGTAGGGGTTGCACCTGAAAGAGGTTCAGCATTTAAACCTCCATAAAAAGTTTCAATAGGATTGGCATTCTTTGACGGCCATTTTGTATCTCCATTCTTTACAATAGTCATATCGAAACGTGGATCACGTCCGGCATATGGATTAGAAGCGTCATAACCACTTCCTGTTTCATTCCACATTTTTCCAGTAGCTTTCATTTCATAGGCGTCAACCATATTTTGTGTTGGGCAATTACCGGAGTTTCCACCTGGCACTCCCATCGGAAAATTATATTCTTCCAATGTGCTGATGTTACCATTATATCGACGAACAAAAATCATTTCATTATTTGACCAGTTGTTAGGTCCCCACAATTCTGAATATTTACTTAATTTAAAACCATTAGCTGTACAAGTTTCAATTACCTCTTTATTAGCTTCAGCCGCTCTACGCCACAAATCTTTGTTATTTTCCGGATTAAATAATGGACTGGCAGCATATAAAGCAGCACGTGCTTTTAATGCCAAAGCTGCATAACAAGTAACACGACCGTTCTCTGCTGGGGCAATTCCGTCCAATCCAAGTTTTGTATAGTCTGCAGGTAATTCTGTAGATAATTTGTCACATTCTGCTATAATGGCGTTAAAAATTTCCTGTGCAGGGGTGCGTGTCAGACTGTTTACTTGATCTGTAGTTACCATTTCTGTAAAATATGGAACATCTCCATAAGCACGTACTAAATTAAAATAAAAATATGCACGCAAAAAACGAGCTTCCTTGAAACTGTTGGTATAACGGAACATTTGTGCACGATAGTCATCATTCAATTTTAGCTCATCAAATGTCAATCCTTGAAATTCAGCCAGATACTGATTACATATCTGAATTGCTTTATAGCTACTAGACCAGATGTTAGACATTGGATTAGCCGGGCTCCAAGATCCGTTTACAAAATCACATATATCATTGTTTGTATAAGCATATTCAGCTTCATCACAAGCAGATGCCAGCATTCCACCTTTATATGTTTGGCCAAAGTCATAGTCTAATATGGAATAAACATTGGTAATCATACCAATTACATTTTCATAACTTTCATCTATATAGTCTTTTCCGTAATTGGCATATTCGTGATAATCCAGATTACATGCAGCCAAAGTTACCATACATGCTATTCCGCTCACTATTTTTTTGATTTTCATAATCATGTTTTTAATTTAAGTTCAACAATTAAAAGCCGATAGTTAATCCAGCCACTACACTACGAGTTAAAGGATAAGTTGCTCCATAAACTTCGGGATCGGCAATATTAATCTTATCAAAGCACAAAAGATCAACACCTCTCACATAAATCTTTGCATTGCTCAATATCTTGCTTTTCTTTACCCATATTTGTGGAAACTTGTAATACAACTCTATTGAACGAAGTTTCAAAAATGAGCGGTCTGCCAACCACAAAGTATTAGTTTGATAATTGTTCTCATTACTTTGAGAACTCAAACGAGGATATTTAGCATCTTGATTTTCTGGAGTCCACCGGTTATCATAATATTCCTGTGAAATCGTTGTATTATTTATTAACGGCCAGTATAAACTCTTCGTATTTAATACAGCAGAATATCTTCCTGTCCCTTGGAACATAGCATCAAAGCCTAACCCTTTCCATTCTGCTCCCAAATTGAATGAATAGTAAATTTCAGGAGCAGTAGTACTATGTCCTATAGCAACTTTATCATTCGCATCAATAATATTGTCACCATTAACATCTTTATATTTTATATCACCAGGTTTTACATCACCAAATGACTGTTTAGGACTATTCTCAATGTCAGCTTGATCCTTAAAATATCCGATAACTTCCATACCATAAGTTTGCTTCAGAGGCTTACCTGTAGTTATAAGATTATCATACATACGCGGTTCTTCCATTTGCTCGATAATCTCATTTTTGGCTAAAGCAAAATTGGCTCCTATATTTAAAGTAATGTCAGCAATTTTTTTACGATAATTAGCACCAATTTCAACTCCCCAACTATCGACAATACCACCATTCTCATAAGGAGCAGTAAATCCTAAGACACTTGAATAATGACCGCTTGAAGACACCCAAATATCTGAACGTCTTTCATAATAAGCATCAAAAGATACGTCCAACCCATTGAACATACTGGCATCTAAACCAAAATTATATTTATATGCTTTTTCATGAGTAGAATTCAAAGAAGCCAAACGACCTAATGACCAACTTTGCGTTCCTACAGAATAATTTGTATCAAATGGATAATAACCACCGCCACCATATGTTTGTTCCCAATAGTTAGTAACCTCACTGTCATCATCCAACGGAAGACGGTCGGTATTAATGACACCAAACGAAGCCCTCAGTTTCATAAAATTAATCCAAGAAAGATCTTTCATGAAATTTTCTTTTGACATGACCCAAGCTAAGCCAACAGTGGGAGATATAGACCATTGGTGTCCTGGTGCCAATTTATTAGACGCTGAAGCAACTACACTCAAATCAGCAAAATATTTATCTTTGTATCCATAATGAGTATAGAAAGAGGCATTCTGACGATACCAGGTCTGATCGGTCCCTTTGGTATTACGGTATTCATAGTCCCATTTTAATTGACTATAAATTTTATTGTCCTTATTTATCTGTTTGTCATAAAATAAAGTTGCTGCAAAATTGAATACCCGTGTAAATGCAATACATTTAGCATCACTACTCATCGCACTTTCTTTACCATCAGTATAATAAGTCGTACTTGAAGGTACACCATTTTCCCATGCAGTTACCGAATTACTACCATAAACAAAAGTTTTAGAATGATTTTCCCAATATTGGGCATAGTTATCATAAGATAACATACCGCTTGCTCCTAGTCCTGGGGTTATAGATGATAAATCCTGGGTCAGCGTCATATCAGCGAACAATGTACGTTCGTGGAACTTTGTGTAAGCCGCCGCTTGTGATACAGCTAAAGGATTTTTGGTTCCAGCCCAAGTCGCACTACCTCCCCATGTACCATTTTCCAAACGAGCGGGAAAAGCAGCGGAAGGTAAAGTATAAATCATATCCCATAAATTAGCACCTCCCTGACCATTCGCTCCCGGAGTTCTAGTTTCTGACAGGATACCTAATACATTTAATTTCAATTTTGTTTTTTCTGTCAGATCAATATCCAAATTAGTACGTAAATTGGCTCTGGAGTATTGGTCCTGTGTAGAATATCCATCATTCATATAAGGATTGGCAATAAACCCTTTATTAGTAGTCAAGTTAGCCATAGCATAATAACGGAATTTGCTTGCCCCACCTCGGAAACTTATATTATATATATTGGTAGCATCCATATCGCGATAAGTTTCTCCAAGCCAATCCACATTAGCATACAAATATGGATATTGACCACTACGAAAGGCGTTCAATTCATCTTGTGTATAACGCGCTGTTAACCCGTCATTTGCCAATGCTTCATTCATGGCATTTGCATAAGAATAACTGTCTACAAACTTGGGCTTGCGTGCTTGCCAACCGAAACCATGATCATAAGTAAACTTGATTTCACGTGTATTATAAATACCACGTTTAGTAGTAATATTTACTACACCATTTATACCTTTATGCCCGTAAATTGCTACTGCAGCAGCATCTTTCAATATAGTGACTGTTTCTACCTCTTCAGGAGTGACATCTGTAATATCACGTTCAATACCGTCTACCAATATCAACGGATTATTAGTGGATAAACTTTGTAGCCCACGAATAAAAAATGTAGGTTCGGCATCTGCATATCGTCCGCTACCTTGCAAAGTAGTCAACCCTGTACCATATCCAAAAAGCGAATTAGCTATATTTTTAGCACTACGCTTATTGAAATCTTCATTATATACGGTAGAAATTGATGAGGTAGATTCTTCCAGACGTTGAGCTTTATGATATCCGATTTCTACAACTTCATCGGAATATTTTACCGGCTTACCGGAAGTTATGCTATCATTGAGTTCCTGTGCATACCCTTGCATACTCAAAAAAGCAAGGAGTGCCGGAATAATTAATCTATTTTTTCTCAATAATTTTAATGTTCACGAGTTGTATACAAAAAACAATTCAACAAACTTTGTGTCACACGTCAAAAAGCCGCCTGAGGAAGGAGTTGCTCCGTCTGCAGGCAGCTGATTAGGTATATATATATGCTTGTTGTGTTACTATTGTTAACTAAAATATTGCATTAGGCAACGACGAGGACAAAGGGAGAAGGAGGTTAGACTTCTTATTTTGTTATTAAAGAAAAATACGCTCTACCCAAAAACTTCATTTCATGCTCTATATCATCTACATCCTGTCCCAAACGTAAATATTCATATTCAGCTAAACTACGCACTCTATTCATAAAAACATCAATAATACTAACTACATCATCCCTAGTCGTATACCATTTTACGTTATTCCACTTTAATATACATATCTTTTTTCCATTTTCATCGTATATTACTCTTTTACTAACATTAATCAAAAGCTCGTCAAAAAAACTGTCACTTTTTATTTTATTATAATCGCTTTCTTTAATTGCTACATTTACACAACTTGTATATGCCATAATCTCGTTTTCCTTTCTATATTTTAATTGGATCACGATCATACTACAAATTTAGCAATGCGTCAACTTTTAAACAATTCTATTGAAGTAAATTTTAATTTATAGTATGCTTAATTCTGAAGAAGGGAGTTGAGTGCTACGTTGAACTGCAACTTTAACACTGCCTTAACGCAAAACTATCACAGCCAATCGCAAATCATCCGTATTCTGACCGAAAGCTGGGTAAGCGAATATATGTATTGTCCCCACTGCGGAAATGCTTCACTTAATCACTTTCCCAACAACAAAGCTGTCGCTGATTTCTACTGTCCTAGCTGCAATAATGAATACGAGCTTAAAAGCAAAGCGGGAAGCATCGGTCACAAAATTGCCGATGGCGCTTATCATACATTTATTGACAGAATAACCAGCAACAACAATCCTGATTTCTTCATTTTGAATTACAGCAAGCAGCTTTTAACCGTAAACAATCTTTGGATTATTCCTAAGCATTTCTTTGTGCCTGACATCATCGAACAAAGAAAACCTTTATCCGATAATGCCCAGCGCAAGGGTTGGATTGGCTGTAATATTCTTATCGATAAAATTCCCAGTCAGGCCAAAATCGATATCATTCATAACAGTGTACCTGTCCCCCAAGAGCTGGTTCAGGCGCAAGTACAACAGGCATCCTTATTATATACGGACAACCTAAGCTCCAGAGGCTGGCTTTTAGATACATTAAATTGTGTGAACAGCATCAAAACAGAAATGTTTTCGTTATCTGACATGTATCAGTTCGAAACGTTGCTGACAATCAAGCATCCTAATAATCACAATATCAGAGCTAAAATTCGTCAGCAATTACAGCTTCTCAGAGATAAAGGCTTTATTGATTTTCTGGATAGAGGTATCTATAAGAAAATAGTAAAATAGTTTTTAGTTATTTTTTGTCAGCTTTCTCTGCACCACTTGCACCACTATTTTGGTGCAAACGCAAAAACTGCTCCACACTCCCTAATATATATCCCTGCAAGCAAAGTCTTCGTAATGGTTCTAAAGCTTTATTTTATGCTATTTACAGCTAAAATAAGGCTTTTTTATTTATATTATATTAAAAATTGCGAGCTGCGGCTTTTTCGGCAAAAACGCCGAAAAAAGTGGTTCAACTGGTGCAACAGGTGCAAAACGCACCATTAAAGCAGTACAAAAAAGCTGCCTGCAAAAGGACCTCGTCCCTCCGCAGGCAGCAAAATTCATTTTAAGCTATAATCATGCCTGTTCCGCTCTGGCATCAATAGCAGCAGCTTCCGCATCCGTCATATATTCCGGCTTAATGTCACGTCCCATATGGTTCAGCATCTTTCTGTCGCTGCGAATCGTAGCGCAGGCCACAGTAGTCAGCATATTGCCGGTAATAGTTGCGGATGCACCTGCCTTGAAGGCCGTTTCACCGTCATTGGTAAGCAGTGCACGGCCTGCACCCAGGCGGATATTTGCCAAAGGATTGATATAACGGAAGAAGGCCACAGTACGCAGGATATCATCCTCGCTCAGACGCGGCAGATGCTCCAGCGGCGTACCGGGAATCGGCATCAGCGCATTCAGCGGAATAGAATCAATGCCCAGCTCGGCAAGGCTGATAGCCATATCAAGACGGTCCTCCCAGGTTTCGCCCATGCCGATAATACCACCGGAGCAGGCGCACATGCCCTCCTCCTTGACCATCTTAAGCGTATTGATTTTCATATCGTAGGTATGCGTAGTGCAGATATTGGGGAAGTTGCGCTTAGAGGTTTCAATATTATGATGATAGCTGGTGACACCTGCCTCATGCAAGCGATGCAGCTGCTCACGGGAAAGGAAGCCCATAGAAGCGCACAAATCAATCTTCAAATCACGATGCATGGTTTCATACGCATGAATAGCCTTGTCGAACTCTTCGCCGGTCAGCGCCTTGCCTGCGGTTACAATGGAAAAGCGGTGTACGCCCTCCTCCTGGTTCAGACGTGCCAGCTTCACGATATCCTCCTCCGGCAGGAAGCTGTAAACCTCGCAATCGGTATGGTTATGTGCGGACTGCGCACAGAATTTGCAGTTTTCTGGACAGCGGCCGCTGCGTCCGTTGATGATGGAGCACAAATCCACGTGCTCACCGACAAAATGCTTGCGGATTTTATCTGCGCCTTCACATAAGGCCTGCAAATCGCAGGTCAGAAATGCTTTTAAATCGTCCTGACGAGTCAGTCTTCTGCCATCAATAATTTCTTGTGCTAATGCTTGCGGGTTCATATTCTCTTCTCCTTTTTATAACCTATTTAATCGGTAGGCTTACATTGTAAAAAAATAAGTGGTACGTTAACCTTGACGTTTTTAACGTTCACCATCTGTTAACCAAAATTATAGCACAGGATAACGATGAGTGCAAGAAGATTGGCGCGCAATTTATAATTACAGCAATATTTTTTGCCGATACAGATTCCGAAGCAAGCAAAAAGCTGCAGCCGGACGCCTGTCGGCGCCAAGCTGCAGCCTGCAATTTTTAATTATTTTCGTGCGCTCCACTCCCAGATGCGATATTCCAGCCAGGCACAGAATACACCGCTGAAATCCAACAGTACGTCCTTCACCCTGCTGGCACGTCCTGGCGAAAAGGCTTGGATATATTCATCTATTACAGCTACCAAAAGCGCTAAAAAGAGAATATAACCGGTTGCTGTAAGCTTAGGCACGCCCCAGGCACTGAAGCTGCGGCACAGCAGCAGTCCCAGCAGCGCAAATTCGCAGAAATGCGCCATTTTGCGGATATGATGCTCAACATCGCCCGCCAGATGAATATCCAGATGCTGCGCCAAAAGCTGCGTCAGCGCAGCAAACCAGCCGCTAATCTCGGAAGACTGCTTCAAGGGCAGCGACGAATTATAATAGATAATGCCCACAAGACAGGCAGTGAGAAAAACCCATAAATATTTCATAAAGCTCCCCACTTAATTATTGTACCTGCAGCAAAATCAGATATGACGTGTCAGGCATTCCATTACCATCATATTGCTGACAACACCGATACCGCCGGGAACAGGCGTAAAAGCGCTCGCCTTTTCGGCGACTGCTGGGTCAACGTCGCCCACCAGCTTGCCGTCAACAGCGTTGATGCCTACGTCCACAATTACAACGCCTTCTTTGACCATTTCCGGCTTCACAAAGCAGGCCTTGCCCACTGCAGCGACAATAACATCAGCCTGCTTTAAAATCTCCGGCAGATTGCGTGTACGCGAATGGCAGATGGTAACAGTAGCATTTTGCTGCAGCAGCAGTACGCTCACAGGCTTGCCTACAACATTACTGCGGCCGATAACGACAACGTTCTTGCCCTCCAGCTCAATGCCATAGTGCGCCAGCGTTGCCATGCAGGCACGCGGAGTGCAGGCAGCAAAACGGCTGCGGCCCATGAACACATCACCGATATTCTGCGGATTCAGGCAGTCCACGTCCTTGTTCGGGGAAACTGCTGCGCCCACGTTATCGCTGTTGATATGCTTCGGCATCGGCATCATCGGCATAATACCGGAAACATAACGGTTACGGTTCAGCTTTTTGATGATGCTGATAACCTCCTCCTCGGGAGTATCGGCAGGGCAGGTGATAACCTTAGCAGCGCCGCCCAGACTTTCAATCAATTTGACCAGCCTGTCCTTATATACGTGAGATGCAGGATCATCACCCACAACCAAAATAGCCAGAGTTACTAACAGGTCGTGCTGCTTAGCAACAGCAATCTTTTTGGCAATAGCCTCACGGTAAACATCAGCAACAGGCTTACCCCTCATTAAAACAGTTTCCATAGTAAATTCACCTCAAAAAACATAGTTGATTTATTATAGATAGCAAAACAGGAACGCAAATGGCGCTTTATCCGACAGACTTTTTTAGAAGAGACCGCTGATAACACCATCATCCGTAACATCAATCTTCTCTGCTGCCGGAACCTTAGGCAGACCGGGCATAGTCATAACATCACCGGTCAAAACTACGATAAAGCCGGCGCCTGCTGCAATGCGGCAGTTGCGGATAGTAATCTTGAAGCCGCTCGGACGGCCCAGCAGTGCCGGGTCATCGGAGAAGGAATACTGGGTTTTAGCCATGCAGATAGGCAGGTTGCCGTAGCCAAGCTCTTCAAATTCCTTGAGGGCTTTGTCTGCTTCCTTAGTATAGTTAACGCCGTCAGCACCATAAATTTCTTTAGCGATGGTTTCAATCTTGCCCTTCAGGCTCATTTCCAACGGATAAATCGGCGCAAATTTGCTCTCGCCGCTGTCTGCCAGTGCAATTACTTCCTTAGCAAGCTCGATACCGCCCTCGCCGCCTTTAGCGAATACGTCGGACAGTGCAACGTTAACACCGTGTTTAGCACAGTGCTCGCGAACTGCCTCCAGCTCTTCTGCGGTATCCTGAGCGAAGATGTTGATAGCAACTACGCAGGGAACGCCGAATTTTTTTACGTTTTCGATATGCTTCTCCAGATTTACCAGACCTTTTTTAACTGCCTCTACGTTCGGAGTCTTCAGCTCGGTTTTCGGTACGCCACCGTGCATCTTCAGTGCACGAACGGTAGCAACGATAACGGCTGCGTCCGGTTTCAGGCCGGCATAACGGCATTTGATATCAAAGAATTTTTCTGCACCCAGGTCAGCGCCGAAGCCTGCCTCGGTGATAGTATAATCAGCCAGCTTCAGGCCGGTCTGAGTTGCCATAACGCTGTTGCAGCCATGGGCAATATTAGCAAACGGACCGCCATGGATGATTGCCGGTACGTTTTCCAGAGTCTGTACCAGGTTAGGCTTAACGGCATCCTTCAGCAGAGCTGCCATTGCGCCCTGAGCCTTAATCTGGCCTGCGGTAACAGGGTTGCCATTGTAATCATAAGCAACGATAATTTTTGCCAGACGCTCCTTGAGGTCGTGCAGGCTGCTTGCCAGACACAGAATAGCCATAACCTCGGAAGCAACGGTAATATCAAAGCCATCCTGACGCGGTACGCCGTGAGCCTTGCCGCCCAGTCCTACTACAATGTTGCGCAGCTCGCGGTCGTTCATATCTACAACACGCTTCCACGCAATACGGCGCGGGTCAATGTTCAGAGCGTTGCCCTGTTGGATATGGTTGTCCAGCATTGCTGCCAGCAGCATATGTGCGGAGGTGATAGCATGGAAGTCACCGGTAAAGTGCAGGTTGATGTCCTCCATCGGCACAACCTGAGAATAGCCGCCGCCTGCAGCGCCGCCCTTAATGCCCATGCAGGGGCCGAGGGAAGGCTCACGCAGAGCTACGATAACCTTTTTGCCGAGCTTAGCCAGGCCCTGTGCCAAACCTACGGTAGTAGTGGACTTGCCTTCGCCTGCCGGAGTCGGGGTGATAGCGGTAACCAGAATCAGCTTGCCGTCTTTTTTATCTTTAACACGGCGGATTAAATCGTAGGACAGTTTTGCTTTATATTTGCCATATAATTCAATATCGTCCTCGCTAATGCCTAATTTTGCAGCAACATCAGTAATTTTCTGCATTTTTGCCTGTTGGGCAATTTCAATATCGGATAACATGTTTATCTCCTCCTATTTCATTGCGTAAAAAACTGCGCATAGTGGCAAAGTATTTTATATAGTTCTTCCCCGAGCAGCTTTTTTCCTGCCCGGGGAAGTAAAATAATACAATTTTTTTAGTTAAACCACACTTCTACCGTAGTGTTTTCAAACACCTCACTGCCCGGAGGCGGCTTCTGCTGCCATGCATGACCGCTGCCGTAAGGCTTCAGCTTCAGCTTGTACGGCTCCAGCAGATCGACAGTATTGCGCATATCCAAACCTTTGAAATCCGGCAGCTTGATTTTGCCGTCCGGCATTCTTTGCAGCACCGGCAGCTGCTTCGTCTTCTTTTCATCCTTCTGTCCTACGGCATTCATTTCCTCGAAAGAAGGCAGGCCTTCGTTTGCTGCGGGCTGAATGCCCTTGGCAACAAGTATCTGCTGCAGCGTATCGCGGAAGATAGGCGCGCTGACCTGCGAGCCGTAGAAGGCTCCCTGAGGCGTATCCAGCATTACCAGCATAGCATAGCGCGGTTTATCCGCAGGCACAAAGCCCACGAAGGAAGCAATATACTGACCGGCAGCATAACCGCCGCCTGCTGCCAGCTTCTCCGCCGTACCTGTTTTGCCGGCAATGCGGTAGCCCTTGATTGCTGCAGTCTTGCCGCCGCCCTCGCTGACTACCTTTTCCATCATCTCGCGCATCTGGCGTGCAACCTGCTCGGTAATAACATTGCGTACTACCGTCTTTTTGCCTTCCTTGATAACGGTTCCGTCGGCAGCCACAATTTTTTTGATGATATACGGCTGCAGCAGCTCGCCGCCGTTGGCAATCGCGCAGATAGCGCGCAGCTCCTGCAAAGGCGTCACCGCAACGCCCTGACCGATAGCCATCGTCGCTACGTCAGGCTCGTACATATCCTTAGGATTATACAGAATGCCTCCCTCCTCACCGGGAAGCTCAATGCCGGTAGGTGTACCGAAGCCGAACTTTTTCGCATAGCTGATAAGCCTGTCCGCTCCCAGCTTCATGCCCAGCTGTACCATACCGGTGTTGATAGAAAACTTGATAACCGTAGAAAACGGCACCGTACCCATGCCCTCGCCGTCCCAGTTGTAGATTACGCGGTCGGCAATCTTGATACGGCCGTTGTCCTGAATAGGTGTATCAGGTGTAATAATGCCCTCCGTCAATCCCATGCAGCCGACAATCGGCTTAAATACCGAACCGGGCTCGTAAATCATGGAAACGGCACGGTTTGTCCAGCTGTCAGGGCTGTACTTGCCGAAATTATTCGGGTCAAAGGTAGGACGGCTGGCCATACCCAAAATTTCACCGGTGTACGGGTCCATGATGATGGCCGCCGCACCCTTAGCCTTAGTGCGTGCCATAGCATCGTCCATAGCATCCTCCAGCACATACTGGATTTTGCTGTCCAACGTCAGATAGACCGTAGGCAGCTTTTCCTGCTTCGGCTGCAGCTCATGCCCCGGATCATTCACCATCAAGCCTAAAAGCTGCTTGCCCACCGCATCATGCAGCTTGGAATATGTTGTTTCGCTGCCCTTCAGCACATCATCAAGCTGATATTCCAGGCCGCTCAGGCCCTTGTCATCGGTACCGATAAAACCGAGAATCTGCGCCGCAGCACGCTTTTTAGTATAATAGCGCTTGCTCTCCTCCAGAAAATGCAGGCCCTTCAAATCATTATCCTTAATAATTTTCTGTACCTGTGCTGCTTCCTTCGGCTCCATCGTGCGCTTCAGCCAGACAAAGCGCCCGCCGCCGGTAAAAATACCATAAAGCTTTTGGGCATCCGTTTTCAGCACCGGTGCCAGCAAATCCGCGCTTAAGCGTCGCACATCGCGCTGCACGGTTTTTTTGTTCTTTTCATCCTGCTCGTCCTGCATCATTTCCGGGTCTGCGTAAAGCGAGCCCGTCATAATACTCACAGCCATCTCCTCGCCGTCACGGTCCACAATGCGTCCGCGCGGAGTGCCGCGTATATACTCTGCCGTCAGCTGTGATTTCGTCAGCTGCTTGAGCTTGTCTGCCTGCACTACCTGCAGCCAGATTAAACGCAAAAACACACCGGCTACAATTACAACCATACATATACATAAGGCTGTAAAACGCCGTTTACTGTCTAAAAAAGCAAAAGGCTTCATTGCTGCCACCTCCTGCTGCCCACGACACGCAAATCACTGCGGCGTTTTTCCGGCGGCTCGGCATCCAGAAGCTGCTGCTTTTCTTCCTCGTCATAAACCGACAGCAGTAAGCCTATTGCCGCCATCGAAATTATCATCGAGCTGCCGCCGTAGCTGATAAAAATAAGCGGTACACCGATAACGGGGAAAATACCGCAAACCATCGCCATATTGGCAAAGGCCTGGCCGATGATTAAAAAGGTAACTCCGGCTGCCAGCAAAAAGCCCTTCTGATCCCGCGTGCTGATTGTAATCTTATAAAAAGCAACTCCCAGAAGACAAAAAACAAGCAGCAGAATAAGCGCTCCGAAAAAGCCGTTTTCCTGACAAAAAACAGCAAAAGCAAAGTCGGTATGAGCCTCCGGC
>OHTV01000700.1_pt1 | contig 13823 bp, 9 predicted proteins | sample 1579041 | NCBI WGS metagenome assembly OHTV01 (sample SAMEA3879583, study PRJEB24766) | human gut metagenome | biome: human-associated habitat; feature: feces | place: USA | collected 1985/1987
AAGGACATACATTTCAAGGTGGACAAAGAACTACTGTACCGTACCGCTCGCCATTGCCACCTGAAACGTTCCACCGACAAATTCCAACGCTCCTCACAAGTGTTTTCTCCGCAGGAACGGCTGGAACGGGCAAAAAAATACCTGGAAAAGAACAGCTTCATGACCCAAGCCGACTATTGCCAACTGACCGGCTTATTGAAGTCTGCCGCCTCCCGCGAGTTGCGCGAATGGATAGCCAATCCCGAATCGGGCATCGACTACAAAGGACGAGGAACACACAAGATTTATATTCTAAGGAAACCATAACCCACATCCATTGAAACCATAAAAACAATGAAGATACTACACACCAGCGACTGGCACCTGGGACACACCCTCTACAACTACGACCGTACCGCCGAACAGCAGGCCTTCCTACGGCAACTCACCCGCATAGTAACCGAAGAGCAGCCCGACGCCATGGTGGTAAGCGGAGATATCTACCACTACTCCTCTCCCGCTGCCGCCACGCAGAAGATGTACACCGACGCCATGCTGAACATCCATCAAGCCTGCCCCGGAATGGCCATCGTAGTCACCGCCGGAAACCACGACAGCAGCTCGAAACTGGAGATAGACAGCAGCCTCTGGCAGCACTTCGGCTTGAACGTTGTGGGAAACATCGAACGTACAGCCGAGGAAGTGAATCTGTACAAGCACATCATCGAGATAAACAATGAAAAAAAGACAATAGGCTACGTCATTGCCGTGCCCCACGTCTATCCGCAAAACTTCCCCCTGCTGGACACTGAAACACCGCGCGACCAACGGCAGGCACGCTTCTTCCAGGCACTGCTGGACGAAGTGAAGAAACGGAATACGGCACAGCTTCCCGTCGTCCTCATGGCCCATCTCTCTATTGAAGGCAGCGACCGTAGCGGGCACGATGAGAGTATCGGCGGAATAGAGTATGTTCCCCTCAGCGCTATGGGAGAAGGGTACGACTACCTGGCACTCGGACACATCCATTGCCCTCAGGACATCAAAGGCAGTCATCACCACGCACGCTATTGCGGCACTCCCCTCCCCGTCAGCTTCGACGAAACCTATCCGCACTCCGTCTCCATCATCGAGTTGGAGAAAGGGGCAGAGCCACAAATCAGTACAAGGGAAATTGAAAATCCGATTCCCCTCGTCACGCTTCCCCATGACCCGACACCTTTCGAAGACGCCTTGAAACTGCTGGAAGAATATCCGGAAGAGAAACCTGCATACCTCCGCCTGAACGTGCTGACAAAAGGCTACCTGCCCCCCGACTGCAACGAAAAAGCCTCGAACGCCGCCAAAGGCAAGGCATGCAAATATTGCTACATCAAGACTACCCGAGAGCGACAGGCCGACACTGACGAGAGCAAGCCTATCTCCATCCAAGAGATGCAGGAAATGTCTCCCCTGGAAATAGCCAGACTCTACTACCGCGAAACCGAAGGAGAAGAGATGGACCCAGAACTTTGCCAGCTGATGGAGACTGTCATGCAAAAAGTGAAAAGCAAGAACAACTCCTAATCATTTGTCCGAACCATGAAACTCCAGAAACTGACCATAAAGAACCTTGCCTCCATAGAAGATGCCGTCATCGACTTTGAGAACGGACCGCTAAGCGAGGAATCCCTTTTCCTTATCTGCGGCGAGACGGGTGCAGGGAAGACAACCATTCTCGACGCCATCTGCCTGGCACTCTACAACGAAACGCCCCGCATGGACCATGCCGAGAACGAAAAATACAAAGACCTGAGCCAGACTTTCTCTGCCAAAAAGGAAGATGTTGCCATCAACGACAGCCGGCAACTGATGCGCCGTAACACCAGTGAAGCATGGACGGAGCTGGAGTTTACCGGCTCGAACGAAATGCCCTACACCGCCCGATGGTACGTGGCGCGGGCACACCGCAAGATTTCAGGAGCCGTGCAGGATGTGCGCTGGACACTGGAAAACAATAAAAGCGGCATACAGCTCAACAAAAAGAATGAGATAAAGGCGGAAATACAAGCTGCAGTGGGGTTGACCTTCCGCCTTTATCTCATTCTTCGAACAATTCTGCCGCACCACCATGCTGGCACAAGGCGACTTCACCAAGTTCCTGCAAAGCAAGGAAAGCGAAAAATCGGATATTCTGGAAAAGCTGACCGGTACAAGTATCTACTCCGAAATAGGTGCCGAAATATATGCTGCCACCAAGGAAAGACGGACGGAATACGAAAACCAGAACCGGAAGCTGGAAGGCATCCACATCCTGGCAGAAGAAGAAATCTCCACAATCAAGGAAGCCATAGCCACGCAAAATGCCGGAGTCAAGGAAGCCAATGAGCAGAAAACCATCGCCCTCGCAAAAAGGGACTGGCTGAAGAAATACTCCGAACTCCTCCTCACCCGTGAACAGCAAAAGAAGATGTGGGAAGGGAAGCAAGCGCAACTGCAATCGGACGAATTCAAACAGAAAGAACTGCTGATTAAGGAATGGAACGCCACCGCCGATGCCCGCAACTGGCTCTCTACCTTGAAACAGCAGCAACAGCAACAACAACAGAACTATGCACAAGCCGGAATGTTAAGAGCATCCTTTGCCCGGCTGGACGGAGGAAGCAAGTGGCTATGCGGTTTCCTGAAAGAGCAAGAAGACAAGCTGCATCGTGCCGAGAAGTACTTGCAAGAGCATTCGCCCTTACTGCCCATGTTCGAGCAAAGCCAATCCATCATTACCGGCCTAAAATCCGCACTCGATGCCCAAACACGCATCGGCACCTACAACGCGCACCTTGAAAGACTTGCCGCGCAACAACCCGTAAAAGTCAAGGAGCGTACCGACAAGGAAGCTGCCCTCACCCGGAAAGAACAAGAGAACCATACATTGCAAAACGAAATAAACCTCCGGAACAAGCAGCTTGAAACCATGGACCGCCCTGCCCTGCAAGACAAGAAAAACAAACTCGATGCCGGACGGGAGAACCTGCTGCAAGCATTGAGCGCCTTGTCTTTACTGGCTGAAACGGAAAGGACACTGAACGAGGCAAAGGAAAACGAAAAGGCTTTGAACGCCAAAGTGGAGGCGTGCCAAAAGCAATACGTCCTCCTGCAAACGGCATTCGACAGCAGGAAAACAAGTTATGATGACATCCGCACCCTCTACGACAAGCAAAAGGAAGCCGTAGAAGAGTGGGCAAAGGAAACACGCTCCCGGCTTGTCGTCGGGGATACTTGCCCCGTGTGCGGACAAGAAATAAAATCGCTTTGCAAAGATGAAGATTTCCAGTCTGTCCTTGCTCCCATACGCACCTCCCTGAAAACAAAAGAGAAAGAATACAAGGAAGCCGAGCAGGCATTGAACAACAATCGGACAGAATCCAAGACCTACGGAACGCTGGCAGAGAATGCCCGTCAGTCCACAGCAAGAGCGCTCCGGAGCTACAACCTTGCCCGTACTGACGCACAAGCCAAATGCGCCCAATGCAACGGCATCGGCCTCTCCACAACCACCGGCGAAACCCTGAAGAAGCTACTGGAAGAGAACAAGCTGGAAGCAGACAAACTGAACGAAAAGCTCACTGAAGTTCAAAAGCTCAGCGCACAAATCATAACTCTGCAACGGCAAAAGGACGAATGCCAAAAACATGTGGACGCTGCACGCCAAGCCTTCAACTCTGCCGACAGAGTGCTGAATGAGCTGAAAAACAACATCGTCAATTACGAGTCGCTCACCGCCAACGAAAAGGAGAACATACGTGCCACCATGGACCGCGTCACTCCCCACATCCTCTGGGAAGGATGGAACACGGAATGGAAGAACTCCCCCCTCTCCTTTATTGACCGCCTGACGCAAGCTACGCGCAACTACCGTCTGGCGCAGGAAAAACAAAGAGAACTGAAATCCGCCATTGCCCTTATCCACAAAGAGCTGGAAGGGATAAACATCAACAAGGAAAGCATCGATGCCGCATTCCCCGACTGGCGCAACGCACCTGCAGCAACACAGGAAATGGAAATCAAGGACCTGGGGATTGCCTGGAATAATCTGAATACACAAGCAAGCGGACTGAAACAAAGCATATCCTCCACCGCAGACCAAATGGCAAGGCTGCAAAAGGATTTAACCGGGTTCTATGCCGCCAACCCCACTCTCGACGAGAATCGTATCACCGTCCTATCCGCTTGGTCCGGCTCCCGGATAGAAGCATTACGTGCCTCATTGCAGACACTTAAAGAGGAAGAAGTAGCTGCATCGACCGCCTTTCATCTGGCCACCGGACAAGTGGAAGAGCACATCAGCCGGAAGCCCGAAATAGAAGAAAACGAGAACTTCGAAACCCTGGATGCACTCATCGCAAATCTCGAAGAAAAGATAACCGCCGGCAACCAATCCATCGGCCAGCAGAAGTTACGCCTGGAAGAAAACACTCGCAACATCGACCGGATAAAGGAAGAAAAGGAACGTGCCGACCGGCTACGCGAAGAGTATCTGAAGTGGGACCGCCTCTGCCACCACTTCGGTGACGAACGGGGAAAGAACTTCCGCAACATAGCCCAGAGCTTCGTCTTAAAAGAACTGCTGGCAGGCGCCAATTTCTATCTGCAACGCTTGACCGACCGCTACGAACTGGAATGCCAGGCCGGTTCGCTCACCATCCTGCTGCGCGACTTCCATCAAGGAGGTGCGGCACGTCCGGCATGCACCTTATCGGGCGGCGAAAGCTTCCTAGTATCTCTGTCACTTGCCCTCGGACTTTCTTCCCTCAGCCGCCAGAGCCTCTCGGTAGACACACTGTTCATCGACGAAGGTTTCGGCACACTGAGCAGCGACTACCTGAACACCGTTATGGACACATTGGAAAAACTGCACCAGATGGGCGGCAAGAAGGTAGGCATCATCAGTCATGTGGAAGGACTGAAAGAGCGCATAAAGACCCAGATACAAGTACGGAGGATAGACAGTTCAAGAAGCGAAATAGAAGTGGTGAATACCCTCTAAGCTGGTATCGGGATAAAGAAAACGAATGTTTTTTCGGCTCTTGATAGTACAAGCACCTGCATTATTGTGTATTTTTGCAGTCTCATAAAAAAGAAAAGACAATGAAAAAGTTCATGAAAGGAGTCCGGTTTACTCCTAAAAACTATTCCGACGAAGTAGAAGCCAAAATTCAACATTATAAGAAAGAAGGATATAAACTGCCGATGCGAAGCGCACTCCGCACCGAGGAGCAGTTGGCCGGTATCCGCGCAAGCGCCAAAATCAACACTGCCCTGCTGGATTATCTCTCCGAGAACATTCGCGAAGGCATGTCCACAGCTGAAATTGACCATATGGTGTATTGCTTCACCACAGACCACGACGCCATCCCCGCCCCCTTCATGTACGAAGGCTTCCCCAAAAGTGTGTGTACCAGCATCAACGATGTAGTGTGCCACGGCATTCCCAGCACCAGGGAATTCCTGAAAAGCGGTGATATTGTAAATGTCGATGTATCCACCATTTACAAAGGTTACTTTGCCGACGCATCACGCATGTTCATGATTGGCGAAGTCAGCCCCGACATGCAGAGACTGGTACAGGTCACCAAAGAATGCCGTGACATAGGCATACAGACCGCACAGCCCTGGGCACGCCTCGGTGACGTAGGCGCCGCCATCCAGGAGCATGCGGAAAAGAACGGATACAGCGTGGTACGCGACCTCTGCGGACATGGCTGCGGCGTCAAGTTCCACGAAGAACCGGATGTGGAACACTTCGGCAAACGTGGTACGGGCATGCTGATAGTGCCGGGCATGACGTTCACCATCGAACCGATGATTAACATGGGAAGCTACGAAGTCTTTATCGACGAAGCCGACGGATGGACCGTCTGCACAGACGACGGACTGCCTTCTGCCCAATGGGAAAGCCAAATCCTGATTACTGAAGACGGAAACGAAATATTGACACAATAAGGCGGACACTTCAAAACACCTATGGAGATAGTATTACTGATTATAGGGATAATCATCGGAACCGTAGTCGGCTATCTGGCGGCAGACCGCAAGTCTGCCGCACTGAGGGCAGAAATCAGCGGGACAAAGAAGGAAATAGAATTATTGAAGCTGCAGAAGGAAGAAGCCGAAGCGTTGCACAAGCGCATGAACACCGAGTTCGAGAATCTCTCCAACCGTATCTTCCAGAGCAAAGCCGAAGACTTTACCAGGCTGAATACCGAACACCTGGGCAATCTGCTCCGCCCGCTGGGCGATAACCTGAAGGACTTCCGCCAAAAGGTGGAACAAGTATACAGCACCGAAGCCAAAGAACGCTTCTCGCTGGGTGAACGCATCAAGGAACTGGTGGAACTGAACAACCGCCTCAGCGAAGATGCCAACAACCTGACCCGTGCCCTGAAAGGAGACTCCAAAATGCAAGGCAACTGGGGCGAAATGATTCTGGAACGTTTGTTGCAAGCCTCCGGACTGATTGAAGGCGAACACTACTTCCGCCAGGAGTTTCTAAAAGACGAACGGGGCGAAGCCATCATCAACGAGGAAAGCGGGCAGAAGATGCAGCCCGACATCATCGTGAAATACCCCGACGAACGGGAAATGATTATCGACTCCAAAGTGTCGCTGACTGCCTATGCTGCCTACACCTCTGCCGAAAGCAAGGAGGAGCAGGCACACTTCCTGAAAGCACACCTGCAATCTGTCCGCTCCCACATCGACGAGCTCAGCCATAAAGACTACTCGCATTACGACGCCCAATCACCGGATTTCGTTATGATGTTCATCCCCACCGAAGGTGCCTACCTCCTCGCCATCCAAAGCGATGCCCACCTCTGGGAATATGCCTACAACAAAAAGGTGGTACTAATGAGCCCCACCAACCTGATTAGCGCCCTGCGCCTCTCGCTCGACCTTTGGAAGAAGGAGAACCAGGTAAAGAATGTGCAGGCCATCATCAAGCGCGGCACCATCTTATATGAAAAAATCGCAGGCTTTACCGACACCTTCCTCGGTATCGGCGACCGGCTGGCCAGCCTGCAAAGGGATTACGATAAAGCCTTCAACCAGCTCTCGGACGGTAACGGCAGTGTAGTACGCCAGGCCGAAATGCTGAAAGGCATGAGCCTCACTCCCAAGAAACGCATTTCTCCAAGATTGCTGCCCAAAGACACCATTCAAGAAGAAACAGAAGAGGAAAACGATAACATTCAATAAAACATCCAACATGAAAACTCTGAAAGACCGCATTCTCCTTCACCAAGAACCATTCATACGAGGTCTGTGTCAACAGGAATTACCACCGGAGAAGTAACAGCCATTCTGGCAAATGCACTGATTCATATCAAGGAATAAAGAAAAAGCGACGAAGAATCCACTCCACTTTCTTTCATTAGAGAGGAAATGCCCCGAACAAAAAACTCCGGCAAAGCCCTGAAGGACAAGCCGGAGTTTTTTTTATCTCAAGACGGACAAGGAAGATTATCCGCCAAAGTTATCGAACATCAGGTTCTGAGCCGGAACACCGAGGTCGTCGAGCATCTTCTCAACAGCTTTCGACATCGGACCGGGACCGCACATGTAGTATTCGATGTCTTCGGGAGCTTCGTGGTCTTTCAAGTAAGTCTCGTAAATTACGTTGTGTACGAAGCCCGGAGTGTACTTCACGCCCGCTGCATCGGCTGCCGGATCGGGACGGTCCAGTGCAAGATGGAACTTGAAGTTGGGGAAATCCTTTTCAATCTGCAGGAAGTCTTCCAGATAGAACACTTCATTCAATGCACGTGCACCGTAGAAGTAATTCATCACGCGGTCGGTAGTGTGCAGTGTCTTGGTCATGTGCATAATTTGCGCACGCAACGGAGCCATACCGGCACCACCGCCGACCCACATCATCTCCTTCTTGGAGTCGAATATCGGATGGAAGTCTCCGTAAGGGCCACTCATGGTTACCTTATCACCCGGTTTCAGGGTAAAGATATAAGAAGAAGCGATACCCGGCATTACATCCATGAAGCCCGGGCCCTGGTCTTTCGGCTTGAACGGAGGCGTGGCGATACGTACCGTCAGCATAATGCGGTCGCCTTCGGCAGGATAGTTGGCCATAGAATAGGCACGGATGGTTTCTTCGTCATTGCGGCACTTCAAGCCCAGCAGACCGAATTTCTCCCATGCAGGCAGATACTCATCACCGATAAGGCTCTTGTCGATGTCCTTATCATAATCCATCGAATATTTAGGAATCTTAATCTGCGCATAAGAACCCGGAACGAAATCCATGTGCTCGCCTTTGGGCAATGCAACGATGAACTCTTTGATAAACGTAGCCACGTTCTTGTTGGAGATAACCTCGCACTCCCACTCTTTGACGCCGAGTACGGACTCGTCGATTTTGATGCCCATGTCGCCCTTCACCTTCACCTGGCAGCCCAGACGCCAGTGGTCCTGAACCTGCTTACGGCTGAAGTGAGGTATTTCGGAAGGCAGAATCTCGCCGCCACCCTCTACAACCTGGCATTTGCACTGTCCGCAGGAACCTTTACCACCGCAAGCGGAGGAAAGGAACACACCGTTTACAGACAGCGTATTCAGCAATGTAGAACCGGAAGCTACGTCCAGTTCCTTGTCGCCATTGATAGTCAGTTTTACATTACCCGAAGGCACCAAGAAATTCTTGGCAACCAGCAGGATAACAACAAGCAGGATGACAACCACGAGGAATACTCCAATGCTTGCTAATATCATATTCATATCCATTGTTTTATTCCTTTCTTTTAGATGTTCAAACCAGAGAAACACATAAATGCCATTGCCATCAGACCTACAGTGATAAACGTGATGCCCAGTCCTTTCAGTGGAGCCGGAACGTCAGAATAGGCCATTTTCTCACGGATGGCAGCCAAGCCTACGATAGCCAGCAACCAACCGATACCGGAGCCCAACGCATAAGAGACAGCATCAGCAATGCCACCGATGAATTTCGGGTCGCTCTCACCCAGCGTGATGCGCTGCTGCATGAAAAGGGAAGCACCCATGATGGCACAGTTTACAGCAATCAGCGGCAGGAAGATACCCAGTGAAGCATACAGCGAAGGGCTGAAACGCTCTACAATCATTTCCACCAACTGAACGATAGCTGCGATTACAGCAATGAAAAGAATAAAGCTCAGGAAGCTGAGGTCAACGCCTTCAATGATTGCGTTGGCAGCCAGCACCTTGGTCTGCAATAAATAGTTGACCGGAAGCGTAACCACCAACACGAAAGTTACGGCGATACCCAGTCCTACGGCAGTCTTCACATTCTTCGATACGGCAAGGTAAGAACACATACCGAGGAAGAACGCGAATATCATGTTGTCCACAAAGATAGAGCGGACGAATAAACTTATTAAATGTTCCATATCTCTTCGATAAATTAAGAATTAAAGAATTAAAGAATTAAAGCAATGAGAACTTGTACTGCAGCAGAGCAGCCCATTTTTCATTCTTTCATTTTTCATTCTTCATTTATTTATTACTGCTTTTCCTGCAATTCTTTGTGACGTGCACGCTGATACCAGATGATGCAAGCGCAGAGAATCAACGCCATTGGCGGCATCAGCATCAAGCCGTTGTTCACATAGCCCAACTTCTGCAGAGGTTCATAGTTCAAGATGTTGAAACCGAGCAGCGTTCCCGAACCCAGAAGCTCGCGGAAGAAGGCTACGATTACCAGAATCTTGGCATATCCCAAACCATTACCCACACCGTCAAGGAAAGATTCCCAGGGACCGTTCTGCATGGCAAATGCTTCCAGACGTCCCATCAGGATACAGTTGGTAATGATCAGACCCACAAACACTGAAAGCTGTTTGTTTACGTCATAAGCAAACGCTTTCAGCACTTCACTCACGATAGTCACCAATGCTGCCACCACCACCAGCTGCACAATGATACGGATACGGTTTGGAATCGTATTACGCAGCAGTGAAATGATCACGTTGGCAAAAGCCACAACAGCCGTTACTGAAATACCCATTACAATAGCCGGCTCCAGTTTTGATGTTACAGCCAGCGCAGAGCAGATACCCAACATCTGGACGATGACCGGGTTGTTTACGCTAAGCGGGCCTAACAGAACTTCTTTATTCTTTTCAGATAATAATCCCATTTTCTACTTAATTTTGTGAGGTTAAAAACTTAACATAACCATTCAAACTATTAAATAACATCGCCTGTACTCCCTGGCTTGTAATCGTACCGCCGGAAATACCGTCTACATAATCCTGACCGGCAACGCTCTTGCCAGGCTTAACGACCGCAATAGACTTGAATGTACCGTCCATGAACAGTTTCTTACCCTTGAATTCATTGCTGAATGCAGGTTTTGCTATTTCAGCACCCAATCCCGGAGTTTCACCCTGGTGGCTGAAATCAGCACCATAAACCGTATTCCTATCGCTGTCTACAGAAATATATCCCCACAGCGGTCCCCACAAACCGGCACCATGCAAAGCCATGATGTATTTAGGCTGGCCATCTACATTTGCAACGAAAACCGGATACTGGTGTTCGGCAGCAGCCTTCACCACATCGGCGGCAAAAGCGTCACCTTCTACTTTTTCACCATTTTCATTTACCAGAAATGCTTCTTTGATCAATTCCGAATATTTAGCTTCGGCTTCATTTGCCGGAACCGTCACGTTGATGGAGCGCAGGATCTGCTGTCTCTTGTCGTTTTCCTCGTTTTTCTGCTGGAAAGTTCTAAGCGATTGCGAAGTAAAGGCCAGCACGACTGCGACCAGAACAACCATTACGGAAGCATAAACAACAGTATACACGTTACTGTCTCTGTCCAATCCCTTTTTCTTGTCGGCAGCAGCCTCGTCTTTCATTTCTTCGAAATCGGAAGCGGGAGCTGCACATACAGGACAAACATCCGGAGCTTTATTTCCTTCGTGGATATATCCACATACTTTACATTTATATTTTGCCATACTCCTTCTTACTTTATTTGATTACACGTTTCAATCTGCGGTTGATGTTAGCTTCCACTACATAATAGTCGATCAGCGGAGCAAATACATTCATCAACAGGATAGCGAGCATCATACCTTCTGGGTAACCCGGATTCAATGCACGGATAATAATAGCCATAGCTCCTACCAGGAATCCGTAGATGTACTTACCTGTTTCCGTACGGGCAGAAGTGACAGGATCGGTAGCCATAAACACGGCACCGAATGCGAAACCACCCAGGAACAAATGATCCAACGGAGATACGCACATGGCCACCGTCGTTCCGATCATATTGAAGATAAGCGACATGACCGCACCACCCACAAATACGGAAACCATTGTTTTCCAACTTGCGATCTTTGTGAAAAGAAGGATAACCGCCCCGATCAGGATCGCCAATACAGATGTTTCACCGATCGAACCCGGAATCAGACCTAAGAACATGTCCCATGTGGAAATCGGATGTCCGAGAACATCGACTGCCTGGAACGAACCGATCAGTTCCTTGCCTGCGATAGCAACCTGTCCCAGCGGAGTCGCGCCAGAGAAGCCGTCTACCACCTGTCCGCCACCGATACCGAACGTATCAGCCGTACGAACAAACACCTGGTCACCGGACATAGCCGCCGGATATGCGAAGAACAAGAATGCACGTGTAACCAACGCTACATTAAATACATTATAACCTGTACCGCCAAATACTTCTTTGGCAAAAACAACTGCAAATGCAGTAGCTACGGCGATCATCCACAACGGAGTGTCAACAGGGACGATCATCGGGATCAGGATACCGGAAACCAGAAAACCTTCCTGGATTTCTTCCTTCTTCACCTGGGCAACAGCAAACTCGATACCCAAACCTACCACATACGAAACAATGATTTTAGGCAATACAGCCAGAAAACCAAAAATAAAAGTCATGAGAAATCCCGGATCAGCTCCTATTGCAAGGTTATGCTGATAACCGACATTGTACATACCAAAAAGCAAAGCGGGCAACAAAGCAATGATGACCACGGTCATCGTACGCTTCGAGTCAATATAGTCATGAATGTGTACGCCTGATTTGGAAGTTGTGCTCGGAACAAACAGGAATGTTTCGAAACCTTCAAAAACAGAACGGAACATCGCCAGCTTTCCGCCTTCCTCAAAGTTAGGCTTAATCTTGTCGAGGTAATTCCTTAACGCTTTCAATGTATTCTAATTTTTAATGTTATTAATTCATTTCCTTATACAACAGGTTCAATCCGTCGCGAACGATCTTTTGCAACTCGATCTTGGAAGTGTCTACGAACTCGCAAAGAGCGAAGTCCTCGGGAGCCACCTCATAGATACCTAAGTTCTCCATCTTGTCGATATCGAACGCAATGATCGCTTTCAACAAATACTCCGGATAGATATCCATCGGAAACACGCTATCGTATTCGTTGGACATGATCATAGCACGCTTGCCTCCCTTGATACGGGCGTCTATCACATATTCCTTGTTCTTACCCATCAACCAGGCGGGGAATGAATGGCTCACACTGAATTTTCCGAAACCGGGAGTCGCCCAGCCGAAGAAGTCGTGTGTTTCGTCGCCTTCCGGGATAACCGTAATCTGATTGTCATAGGCTCCCAAATAATCGTTTTTTTCTACCTTCGTACCAGTCAACACGTTACCGCTGATAATGCGGATATCTTCGTTACCTCTCATGATCTTTCCGTCAACCAGACTGGCGATCGTACAGCCGGCAATTGCCTTAACGTATCCTCTCTCTGTCGTTTCGGAACCGGTTATCACAACCAGGCGGCTGAAATCGGCGATGCCCTTATTGAACAAACGGCCGATAACGATCACGTCGGCAGGATTTACCGTCCAGACCACTTCACCCTTATTGATAGGTTTAATGTGATTAATCTGTACTCCCACATTGGCCGCAGGATGCGGACCTTCCACTTCTACAGTTTCAACACCTTTCACACTAACGGAAGAACCTTTACGGATGCCGACATACACCTTGCCGTCGGTAAGTTTTGCAAGCGCATCCAATCCCGTCTGAAAATCAACTTCCTGTCCTTTCACGACGAAATCGAAGTTCGGAGCTAACGGTGCGGAATAGAATGCAGAAACAAAGATGTCACGTGGTTCGTCAGCCGGCGAGGCGACGATGTCGTACGGACGTTGTTTGATAAACGGCCACATACCAGCGTGCAAGATTGCCTCCTTCACCTCTTCTCTCTTGAGGGAAGCTACATTTTTCTTACCGAAATCTTCATACTCGATCTGCGCTTCCGGCTTGACAACCACGCTAAGCACTTTGCGCTTCTCTCCTCGATTTACGGCAGTTACTTCGCCACTGACAGGCGAAACATACTTGATCTCCGGGCGGTTCTTATCGATCATCAATACAGAACCGGCTTTGACTTTTTCTCCTACTTTGGCAACAACTTTGGGTACAATACCGTTATAATAATCGGGAACGATAGCGTAACTATCGCTTTTCCCTCCGTTTAACAGTACGTCCGAAGCTTTGCCCTTCAGATTAATGTCTAAACCCTTTTTAATCTTAATCACATTTGCCATGATACAACTAAAATTGTTTATATGTAATTTTCCCGCAAAAGTAAGCAATTTTTTATGCTTTAAAGCAGGGAATGGAAAATAATTAAAGAAATAATTCCATAATTTTGCGTCGTTAAAGAAAGTAATAAGAAAATGAAAGTTTTTAAAATCCTATTTCTGCTGCTTATCACGGTTTTAGTACCGTTGAACGCTCAAGTGACTTACTTCACCAACGTTAGCGATAAGCAAATAAAGACCCTCCAAGTGAAGGTTGCCGGCGAGATGT
>OHTV01000709.1_pt1 | contig 13659 bp, 7 predicted proteins | sample 1579041 | NCBI WGS metagenome assembly OHTV01 (sample SAMEA3879583, study PRJEB24766) | human gut metagenome | biome: human-associated habitat; feature: feces | place: USA | collected 1985/1987
AGAATCCAAAGAGAAAAGTAAAGACGTTTCCTTTGAGTCTCTCCGCATCCTGTCGGAGCGATGGAAAAACGGAACGTTCTCGGAAATCATCGATGACTGGAAATGGATTTTTGGCTACAGCGCGCGCTATAAGGGTGCGATTGTTTTTTATACGATTCTCGGTATCTTAAGCACTTCGCTTGGGCTTGTCGGCAGCGTGGCAGGAAAATATCTGATCGATATCATCACCGGATACCAGATACAGAAGCTCCTGCTGCTGCTTTGCATCATGATCGGAAGCACCGTGTTCAGCCTTGGGTTTGAGAGTGTCATCAACCGCATTTCAACGAAGCTTGGTATCGCCATCAACAACGACATCCAGGCGGATATTTTTGACAAAATCGTTGATGCGGACTGGCTGGAAATCAGCAAATACGCAAACGGTGACGTACTCAACCGTTTCAACGGCGACATTGGAACGGTCAGCGGCAACGCAATCAGCTGGCTCCCGACGATTATCATTGCCGTGTATCGGTTTATTGCCACCTTTTTCGTAATCCTGCATTATGACTGGGTCATGGCACTGATTGCTTTTTTAAGCGCACCGTTCCTGCTTCTGATGTCGCGGTTTATGATCCGCCGTCAGCGGGAATACAGCAAAGAAGTACGCGAGATGAGCAGTAATCTGATGAGCTTTGAGGTAGAAGCGTTCTACAATTTTGATACGATCAAGTCGTTTGGCATCGCACCGTATTACAGTAAAAAGATGCGTTGGTGGCAGGGACTTTTCAAGGATATCAGTCTGAAATATAATCTGTTTACGATTAAAACCAATATCGTAATGTCTATTCTCGGGAGTGCGGTGGAGTTTACGGCGTTCGGATACTGCCTGTTCCGTCTGTGGACGCACGACATTACCTATGGAACCATGACGCTGTTCCTGCAGCAGCGGAGTAACCTTTCCGGCGCGTTTGGAAACGTGATTTCGATTATTCCGTCCTTCCTCAACAGCTCCGTCTCGGCACACCGGATCCGTGAGCTCGTAGAGCTGCCAAAAGAAGTTCATATCCCGGAGAGCGCCAAGCTCGATCCAATGGCAAAGGATGGCTTCCGGGTACAGATGCATGGGGTAGAATTTTCTTATATAGAAGGAAACAAAGTAATCACCAAATCGGAGTTTCAGGCCGCCCCCGGCGAGATTGTAGCGTTGGTTGGCCCGTCCGGCGAGGGAAAAACAACGATGATCCGCCTGATTCTCGGCCTTATCCGCCCGCAGGAGGGGGAAACCGTGATCATTGCCTCAAATGGAAAAACGGTTCCCATGAACGCCGAAACGCGTCATCTCTTCGCCTATGTTCCGCAGGGAAATACGATCCTTTCCGGCACAATCGCCGAAAATATGCGCATGGTAAAAGAGGATGCGACCGACGAGGAGATCATCGAAGCGCTCAAAATCTCCTGCGCCTGGGATTTTGTTCAGCATCTGCCGGATACCATCAACAGCCGCGTCGGGGAACGTGGCCGCGGTTTCTCCGAAGGCCAGTCCCAGCGGCTTGCCATCGCCCGTGCCGTCCTCCGCGATGCCCCGGTGCTGCTTCTGGATGAAGCCACCTCGGCACTGGACGTTACGACGGAACGAAACGTCCTCCGAAACATCATCCGTCAGCGTCCCAACAAAACCTGTATCGTTACGACGCACCGTCCGAGTGTCCTCGGCCTCTGCCAGAGAGTCTACCGTGTCATGAATGGAACCGTGGCCGAACTCGATGGGGCAGAAGGGGCAAAGATGGTGGAAGATTTTTGACAGAAAAAAGACACAAAAAAGACACAAAGGTCGGAAGAGTGATACTTCAAAGTCAAATCAGTTATAGAGTTGTAAGTCAAAATCCTGCTATAATACAACCATCAAAGGTCACACAACACGCTACGTGAAAAGGAGAAAAAGTATGAAGAAAAAAGTGTTAGCAGGCATTCTTGCAGCAACTATGGCATTTTCCATGGCAGCATGCGGAAGCACAGGATCCAGTTCTGATTCCGGTTCCTCCGCAGCTTCCGGAAGCACAGCAAAGACAGAGGAAAAAGGCGAGCCGTACACTGTAACTATGGTACTGCAGGGCAGCCAGCAGCCGGATGAAGAGAGAATCGAAGAAAAAATCAACGAGATTCTGGAGCCGGAGCTGAATGCAAAGCTCGATATCGTTGTTCTTCCGTGGGCAAGCGCATCTCAGCAGTTACAGCTGATGCTTTCCGGCGATGAGAAAATCGATCTTCTGTACACAAGTGCAACAACAGCTGTACAGTATATGCATTCCGGTCAGATCATGGATATGTCTGAACTGATTGACAAATACGGCACAAACCTGAAAGATATCTATGGCGAGGATATTGCAAAAACAAATCAGATTGATGGGTTTGTCTATGGTGTTCCGAACCAGATCGAACGAGGCAGCATTCCAGCCATCTTCATGAGAAAAGACCTGGTAGAAAAGTATAATATCAATACCGATGAAATCAAAGAGCCGAAGGATATGGAGAAAGTATTTGAGACCGTACAGGCAGGCGAGCCTGATATGACAATGCTGTTCTCCAGCAACAACAGTGATACGCCTCTGAGCCGTCTGTCCCGCGCTGATGGACTTGGCGATGCCAACACGGGCGCTCTGATGGATCAGACCAACAGCACAACCGTAGAAAACTACTTTGCAAGCGACTGGTACAAGGAGACTGCAACTATGCTGCATGACTGGTATCAGAAAGGCTACATCAGCAAGGATGCCGGAACAAACACAGAAAACTGGAGAACCGTATGCAAAGCAGGAAATCTCTTCTCCTTGTTCTTTGCTTATCATCCAGGTACCCCGGTTGAGTTCCAGAGCTCCACAGGATATGAGTTTGAAATCGTACCGTTCTATGATCAGCCGATCATCAACTCATCCTCTTACGGCGGAATTATCTTCTCTGTAGCACAGAACTCCGAAAATCCGGAAAAAGCAATGCAGGTTCTCGATTATATCTATGGCAGCCCGGAGGTCATGAACCTTCTGAACTGGGGCGAAGAGGGAACCGACTACGTAGTAGAAGATGAAGAAAACGGAATCATCAACTACCCGGACGGTGTAACAGCAGACAATGCAGGCTACAGCTTTAACTGTGGATGGGAGCTTCCGAACCAGTTCATCGCATACAAATGGGATGGATCTGACCCGCAGCTCTGGGACAAAATGCAGGAGTTCAACGCTTCCGGTATCGAGTCGAAAGCACTGGGATTTGTCTTTGATAACAGCGAATATGCGGATCAGGTATCAGCCCTGAACAACGTAATCAGCCAGTACAACGGCGCACTTAGCAGCGGTTCCGGAGATCCGGAAGAACTGCTTCCACAGTTCCTGGAGGCACTGGACGATGCGGGAATCGATGATGTCATTGCTGCAAAGCAGGAGCAGCTGGATGCATTTCTTGCAAAGAAATAGGCTAATTTGTAAAAAGAACACGACCGGGGCGGAAGAAAATCCGGTGTGATACAGTAACCGAAGGCTCCACTCTTACTAGAAAAGATGTGGAGCCTTCTCTGTGAAAGAACCTGAAAAAACAGCCCTCATAAAAGGAGACACGCTTTATGAAAAAAGCAGAGGTTAAAAAAGGAAAAAAGAAAAACGTGCTGAAGGAATACTGGCCGCTTTATCTGATGATGCTTCCGGCACTTCTGTATCTGCTGATCAACAACTATATCCCGATGGCAGGTATGGTGATTGCGTTTAAAAAACTGAATTTTGCGAAAGGTATCTGGGCAAGCCCGTGGGCAGGACTTAAAAACTTCAAGTTCCTGTTTGCTTCCAAGGATGCATGGATTATTACAAGAAACACGTTGCTGTATAACGTTGCATTTATTCTTGTAAACATGGTAGTCGGAATTGCCATTGCGATTCTGATTACGGAGGTAAGAAACACAAAGCTCAAAAAGATATATCAGAGTGCGATTCTTCTTCCGTTCCTGATGTCCATGGTTATCTTAAGCTACATCGTATATGCGCTTCTGAGTGCAGAAAATGGTCTTGTCAACAACTCGATCCTTCCGTTGTTCCACATTGACCCGATTCAGTGGTACCAGAAACCGAAATACTGGCCGGCGGTCCTGATCATCGCGAACTGCTGGAAGGGCGTAGGATACGGATGCCTGATCTACATTGCATCGCTGATCGGTATCGATCCTTCCTTCTATGAGGCTGCCAGACTGGACGGCGCAAGCAAATGGCAGGAGATTACGAAAATCACACTGCCGAGCCTCGTTCCGACCATCATCACCCTGCTGCTTCTCAGCATCGGAAGAATTTTCTATTCCGATTTCGGTCTGTTCTATCAGGTACCAATGAACTCCGGTGTTCTGTTCCCGACCACAAACGTTATCGATACCTATGTATACCGCGCCCTGATTGAGCAGGGAAATATCAGTATGTCATCTGCAGCCGGTGTATACCAGTCTCTGGTAGGCTTCTGTGTCGTAATGTTGAGTAACTGGATTGTCCGCAGAGTAGACAAAGACCAGGCATTATTCTAGGAGGATGGAAGTATGACAAATTCAAAAAAAGCAAAACGTTTCCAGTTCTGGATTAATGTAGTACTCATTCTGATTACGTTATCCATTGTACTGCCGTTTGTACTCGTATTTATTTCCTCGCTGACCGATGAAAACACACTGATCCGCAACGGATATTCGTTCTTCCCGGAGAAATTCAGCTTTTATGCTTACTCCTATATCATCCGTCAGGGTGAGAAAATCCTGAGAGCGTACGGAATCACCGTTTTTGTAACGATTGTTGGTACCGCTGCAAATATTGCGATGTCCGCTCTGTTGGCATATCCGCTTTCTGTTAAAAAACTGCCGTACCGCAGAGCAATTACCTTTTTCGTATTCTTTACGATGCTGTTCAACGGCGGACTGGTGCCGACCTACTTGATGTATGTAAATTATCTTCACATCAAAAACACGATCTGGGCGTTGATTGTTCCGGGCTTCCTGTTAAGTGCAAACAACGTGCTGATGATCCGAAGCTACTTTAACACCAGTATCCCGGACGCGCTGTTCGAGGCGGCCAAAATCGATGGCGCAGGACACATGAAGATTTTCACCAGCATCACACTGCCGCTTGGAAAACCGATTTTGGTAACCATGGGACTGTTTTCCGCACTTGGCTATTGGAATGACTGGACAAATGGTTTATACTATTTATCAGGAAATGAAGGCCAGAAGCTTTACAGTATCCAGAACCTGCTGAACCAGATGATCACCGATATTCAGTACCTGGCAAGTGGAAAAGTAACCGGAAATATCGGTGCCGAGGTGGCAAAGCTGCCGACAACCTCGATCCGTATGGCAATCGCATTTATCGCCATGCTGCCGCTGTTTATCATCTATCCGTTCCTTCAGAAATACTTCGCAGAAGGTATCACACTTGGCGCGGTAAAGGGATGATTTTCCATGCAGGAATAAAAAAGAGAAACATTTCGGTGTTTCCGACATAAATCAGAAAAACAGTACAGACTCATGGAAACATGAGGTGTACTGTTTTTCTGCTGTATTATATTCAGAAAAAAAGATCAGTTCGTAAAATCAAACACGGAAAAATTTCGAGCGTACCGGAACAGAAAAAAGGAGGAAATATCATGCGTATTTCAAAACAGACGAAAAAAACAACACTGGCGCAGCAGGGGCGTTATCTTTTGATCTGCCTGCTGAGTATGCTGCTGCTTTTTCTGGCTGGGAGCGTGCTTATTCTGAACCGGACGCAGCGGCAGGTATATGAGCAGCTGGAAGAGATTTCAAAGCTGTATACGGATGAGCTGGATCACCGTTTTTTTCGAATCAGCCGAAACCTGTTCTCGACTGTAATGGACGGCTCCAACCCGGATTCTGCGTTCTGGAAATATATGGATCTGATGGAGAAGGATCAGTATGAGGAATATGTCATTACGCAGCTGCGAAGGAATTATGTATCTGCAGCGTGGGATTTTGGAACGGATTACAATGTTTTTCTCTATACGCAGAAGGATGACAGCTTATATCAGCTGAGCATTTCCTCCGACGGGCTTTACGCCGTTGACCCGTATCTGCAGGAGGCACTGAAGCGCCGGATCAAAAGCCTGTCGCAGCAGGCGTATGCAGTCAAGAAAAAATGGACCGTGATGTGCCAGGGAGACGATATTTATATGCTCAAGGTAGCGCAGAGTCAGGGCGTTGGACTCGGCTGCTACGTCAATCTGAAGACAATTCTGGAACCGTTCTCTGAACTGTCTCTTGGGAAGAGCGGCTATGTCAGCCTCGTTGACCAGAACGGAAAAAGCATCGGAATACTGACGGAAAAAGGAATTGTAACGGACAATTCGAAAATTAATACCGACAATTACACCTTCCGGCAGGAGCTTTCGCAGGCGCCGTTTGAAATCCGGATTAAAATTTCCTGGACGGGAGTTTTAAATCTGATGACGGGAAGTGTGTTTGCCCTTCTTGGCGTTGCTTTTCTGATGGTGATTGCCGGTTCCGTGCTGTTGTTCCACCTGGAAACAAAAATCCTGAAGCCGGTCGGTATGTTTACGGAAAATCTTCAGAAATATGACAATGGGGACCTCACCTATCAGATGTCGGAAGGAAACCTGGTAGAGCTGGAGCAGATTGACGATAAATTCCGGAACATGATTCACCAGATCCGCCGGCTGAAAATCACGCTGTATGAGCAGGAACTGGAAAAACAGAAAATCGAGATGGACTACCTGAAAATCCAGATCCGCCCGCATTTTTACATGAACTGTCTGAACTTTATCTACAGCATGATCGACTTCGGTCAGTACGACCATGCAAAGTCGATGAGCCGTATTACGTCCGATTATCTTGCGTATATTTTCCGGAATACAAGCGAGATGGTGCCGGTAACGGCGGAGACGAACCACTGTGAAAATTACCTCAAAATTCTGCTGCTGCGCTATCCGGAAAAATTCACCTATTATTTTGAGGTTCATGAAGAGGTGGAAAACGCAGTAATCTTCCCGTTCCTGATTCAGGTGTTTGTAGAGAATGCGGCAAAACATGCCCTGACGCTGGAGACGGTTCCGCTGATTTCCGTGACGGTTTACCCGGAGGACCGCGGAGACGAAAAGTATGTCAACATTTATATTTCGGACACCGGAAACGGCTTTCCGGAAGAGACGCTGCAAAGGCTGAAAGCAGGGGAAGACATTTCCGAGCATGGAAAGCATATCGGGATTGAAAACTGCCTGAAACGATTCCGCTATTATTATGGCGATTCCGGAGAGATTCATTTCGATAACAGTCCGCTCGGCGGAGCGATTGTAGATATCCATATTCCATACAGGACAGGGGGAGAAGAACATGAAACTATTGCTCGTGGATGATGAAGAGTACGTGATTGAAAGTATCAAAAGAAACCTCGATCTTACAGAGACCGGGGTGAGCGAGGTGTACACTGCGTTTTCCGTACAGCAGGCGAAAAACATCATGGGAATGGTGGACATTGATATCGTGATCAGCGATATCGTGATGCCGGGCGGAACGGGATTCGACTTTGTGGAGTGGGTCAGAAAAGAGGAGCTGAAGGTCCAGGTCATATTCCTGACAAGCTATGCGGAGTTTGACTATGCCAGAAGAGCGATTCAGCTGAACAGTGTCGATTATCTGCTAAAGCCCATCGATTTTGACAAGCTGAAGGAGGCCGTACAGCGTGCGGCGGAATCCGTTGCGAAAGAAAAGAAAATACAGGATCTCAGGCAGGAAAGCATCAAGTGGAACCAGAACAGAAAAATTCTGCAGCAGGATATCTGGAAAAATGTGCTGAAAGACGGCTTCTCCGAGGAGAAGTTCTGCGAAACGGCAGCACAGCGCCAGCTGCCATACGGACCGGGACACTATTTCCGGCTGATTTGTCTGATGCCGGAAATAAAGAGCAATAAGCGGGAGATGTGGGATACCGCGACCATGGAGTTTGTGATCGAAAATGTGCTGTCGGAACTGTATGAGGAAACGGATATTGCGGTAGATACTGTTTTTTACCAGGAACCGGGCATCTACTGGATTGTTACACAGTCAAAGGAAAAAGCATTCCCGCAGGACGGTGGGCGGGACTGTGAAATTCTGCGGCAGTTTGTTGCGTGGATGAATGAAAAAATCTATCCGGAGCTGTGGTGCGGTGCCGGACAGTGGGAATCTGTGCTGGGGATGCAAAAGCAGAGCCGGAATCTTCAGAAAATGCGGGAGGGAAGCCTTTCCGTGCGGAACGAGGTGCTGTTTCTGAACGAATTTCAGGCTCCGCAGACCAGCTACGAAAATAAGGAGCTGGATGTGTGGAAAGCTCTGCTTTCGGAGGAAAAACCGGAGGAGCTGCTGGAGCGGCTGCAGAAATACCTTGACCAGACGGAGCGGGAAGGAATGATTACCAGGGAGCTTCTGGTAGCACTCCGTACCGATCTGACGCAGGTGGTGTATGCATGGCTTTCGGAACGGGAGATCAAGGCGTATGCACTGTTTGCAGATGCGGATATGGAAAACCTGCATCGGAATTCCCTTTATGGCAGAGAAGAGATGATGGAATATGCCGGGGTACTGGTTCGGAAAGCAGTTCAGTACAGACAGTACATCAACAAATCAGATTCGGTCACGAGTCAGGTATGCACTTATATCGATGCACATTACCGGGAGGAGATTCACCGGGAGGAGCTTGGGGAGCTTGTCTTTTTGAATACGGATTATCTGTCCCGGATTTTTAAAAAAGAAAAGGGTATTTCGATCAGTAATTATATCATCCAAAAGCGGGTGGAGGAGGCAAAAAAGCTCCTGACACAGAGCACGCTGCCGATCAATACGGTGTCGCTGTATGTGGGGTACAGCAATTTCTCGTACTTTACGAAGATGTTTAAGGACAATACGGGATACGCACCGCTGGAATACCGAAGAAGCTTTAGTGAAAAATAGCGGAAAGCCACCCTTCACATGTCCGGGAAATAACAGAGGATTTTATCACTTTCTTACGCACCGGAACAGCAGCAAACAGGTCAGAATAGTGAAAGAAAAAGGTCGGATCAGGGGATATTTTTTTCAGATCAGATGTGGTAAAATTTCAGTATAAGATTCAGAAAAAACGGAAAAACGATATTTTTCTGACATTTTAGGGGTTTCTGAAGAAGCAGATACAGCAAAAACGAGGTATGGAGGAGAAAAAATGACCGAGCAGAAATTAAAAGAGCTTCTGGCCGACATGACGCTGGAAGAAAAAGTAAACCAGATGAGCCAGGTGGTGGGTGCCTTCTTCAATAAAGATATGGACATCACAGCCATGGGACCGATGGCGGATAAAGGCTTTACGCCGGAAAACGTAGCGCTTTCCGGTTCCATCCTGGGCAGCATGGGCGCAGAAACGTTAAAGAAAATCCAGAAGGATTTTGTGGAGCAGCACCCGCATCACATCCCGATGCTGTTCATGCTGGATGTCATCAACGGCTTCAAGACTATTTTCCCGATTCCGCTGGGACAGGGCGCAACGTTTGAACCGGAGCTCTCCGAAAAGTGTGCGGCAGTTGCTGCAAAAGAGGCAGCCGTTTCCGGCCTTCACGTAACCTTCGCACCGATGACCGACCTGGTCCGCGATGCAAGATGGGGCCGTGTCATGGAGTCTACCGGTGAGGATCCGTATCTGAACGGTCTGTTCTGTGCCGGAATGGTGCGCGGATTCCAGGGAGACGATCTGAAGGATCCGTACAAAATTGCTTCCTGCGTGAAACATTTTGCAGGCTATGGCGCTCCGACAGCGGGAAGAGACTACAACACCGTAGAGCTTTCCGAGCATACCTTCCGTGACTTCTATCTGCCATCCTACAAAGCCGGCATCGATGCAGGAGCAGCGATGGTGATGACTTCCTTCAACACGGTAAACGGTGTTCCGGCAACCGGAAACAAGAAACTGATGCGCGGCATCCTGCGTGACGAAATGGGATTTGACGGAGTTCTGATTTCCGACTGGGCGGCAATCGAGGAGATTATTTACCACGGCTACTGCGCAGACCGTGAGGAGGCAGCTGTCCGCTCCGCCGAGGCAGGCGTCGATATCGATATGATGACAGGTATTTACTGCGAGAACCTCTGCCGCCTTGTAAGAGAGGGCAAGATTTCCGAGGATCTGATCGATGAGTCCTGCATGCGTATCCTGGAACTGAAAAACAAACTGGGACTGTTTGAAAACCCGTATAAAGACGCAGACGAGACGAAAGAAAAAGAGGTCATTCTCTGCAAAGAGCACCGCGATCTGGCAAGAGAAGCCGCAAGAAAATCGTTTGTACTGCTGAAAAACGAAGAGAAAATCCTGCCGCTTGGCAAGGAGAAGAAGATTGCCTGGGTCGGACCGTATGTCCACAGCAGAAACCTGATGGGCTCCTGGTCCTTCATCGGAGATGCAAAGGATGTGACAAATCTGGAAGAGGCCGTAAAAGCGCAGGCAGATACGACAAACATGAGCTTCCATGCAGGCTCTCCGATGCTTGGCTCCGACATCCGCCTGGAGGGCTTCGGCGAGGCGATGGAGCAGTCCACCACGCCAGAAGAGGAAGAAGCAATGCTTCTTGAGGCTGTAAACGCAGCAAAAGAGGCCGATGTTGTCGTTCTTGCGATCGGTGAGGATCGTCTGCAGTCCGGCGAGGCAACCAGCAACGCGAACATCCGTATCCCGGAAATCCAGCAGAGACTGCTTGAGCGCGTTTCAAAAGTCAATGAAAACGTTGTCGTTGTCCTCTTCAATGGCCGTCCGCTCGATCTGCGCGATGTCGTATCGAAAGCAAAAGCTGTTCTTGAAGTGTGGATGCCGGGTACCGAGGGTGCCAATGCAATCGCAGATGTTGTTTTCGGTGCATACGCTCCAAGCGGCAAGCTGACCATGAGCTTCCCGTACTCTGTAGGCCAGGTGCCGGTTCACTACAACGAATATTCCACCGGAAGACCGCATGTGCCGGGCAAGGACAAAGACCGTTTCCGTTCCAAATACCTCGACATCCCGAACGCACCACTGTTCCCGTTCGGATATGGCCTTGGCTACACCAGCTTTGCAATTTCAGATGTGAAACTGGACAAGGCAGAGCTTGGCATGGAAGATGAGATTAAAGCCTCCGTAACCGTGAAAAACACCGGCGATACAAAGGGAACCGAGACCGTACAGCTTTACATCCACGACGTAGCCGCATCCGTGGTACGCCCGGTGAAAGAGCTGAAAGATTTCTGCAAGGTAACCCTTCAGCCGGGAGAAGAAACCGAAGTCATCTTCAAAATCACAGAAGAAGAGCTTCGCTTCCTGACAGAAAATGAGCGTGTAGAAAGTGAAAACGGTGCTTTCGAAGTCTTCATCGGAAGCGACAGCACGACAGAGAATAAGGCAGAATTTGTGCTGAAAAAATAAGAAGCAATACTGGGATGTAGCGTAAGCGGAATCAAGATGGGGGTCTGAATCGCTACGGAAAGATAAAAGAAAAGCCAGCCACAAAAAGCGAAAAGAATTTTGCTTTTGCGGCTGGCTTTTTTCTGCCGGTACCGTATTGACCCTTCTGTTAAAACAAAGTAAAATAGAAATTGGTATTGGGACGAAAGAGAGGAAAAGAAATGGGGTACTTAGGAAACAAGTTACAGGGGAAATACCACAAAGACACATTCCAGACCGCCGTCAACATGGCGTGGCCGGCGATCGTGGAGTCGTTTTTCATTGCATTTGCGGGTCTTGTAGATTCGCTGATGGTAAGTTCGCTTGGCTCCTACGCAGTTGCCGCGGTCGGTCTGACGACACAGCCGAAGCTGCTTGGCCTGGCGTTTTTCTTTGCGCTGAATGTGTCGATTTCTGCTCTCGTTGCGCGGCGGCGCGGAGAGCAGAGGCAGGGTGCGGCGAATGAGACTCTGGTAACTGCGCTTGTATTTATTATCCTTGCGGCAGCTGCATTCAGTGTTGGATTTGTGGCGTTTGCAAGTCCGATTATCCATCTGTGCGGTTCAACGGCGGAGACTCATAATGGCGCAGTAACATATTTCCGTATCATCATGGGCGGTATGATTTTTAACTGTATCCAGATGGGATCAACTCGGCACAGCGCGGTGCGGGCAATACAAAAATCACGATGCGCACAAATGTAACATCAAATACGATTAATATTATCCTGAATTATCTTCTGATCAACGGCCATTTCGGGTTCCCGGCACTCGGCATTCAGGGTGCGGCACTGGCAACCGTCACAGGAACGGTTGTCGGATGTGTGATGAGTATCCTTTCCATCACAAAGCAAGACGGATTCCTGAACCTTGGCTATATTCTGAAGAACAAAATTAAACCGACGATTGCAGCGTTCATCAGCCTGGTCAGGGTCGGGTACAGTGTGTTTTTCGAGCAGGTTTTCATGCGGATCGGCTTTATGATGACGGCGATCATGGCGGCCAAGCAGGGAACCGATGCGATGGCGGCACACCAGGTCGGCATGAATATTATGTCGCTTTCGTTTGCGTTCGGTGACGGCCTTCAGTCCGCAGCGGTTGCACTGATCGGCCGGAGCCTTGGCGCAAAAAAGCCGGATCTTGCGAAAGAGTACGGCAGAACGTGCCGTCTGATCGGCGCGGGCATCGCAGTATGCCTCGTTGCCATTTATCTTTTCGGCGGAAGATGGCTGTACAGCCTGTTTTTCGAAGAACAGCATATCATTGAAATCGGTGTCAGCATCATCCATGTCATTATCTTCGTCGTCATTTTCCAGATCTGTCAGGTTATTTACATGGGATGCCTGCGCGGTGCGGGAGATACGCTTTATACGGCAGTTGCATCCATGATCAGCGTTACATTTATTCGTACGATCGTTTCGTATCTGGGCGGTTACACGCTGGGGCTTGGCATCGTCGGAATCTGGTTCGGCGTGCTGGCGGATCAGATGTCACGGTTTATCTTTGCAACGATCCGATTCAAACAGGGAAAATGGGTGAAAATCAAGATTTAACCGAATCAAGCAGCGAAGCGGATTGCGAATATCCGCTTGACGTAACGATTCAGAGCCATGCGAAATGGTACTCTGAATCATTACCAATATAAAACTAAAACAGGAGGAAGCAAAACGATGTACAAATTTGACAGAGAAGCCTATGACAGGCGGATGGAGTGGTACCGCGACGCACGTTTCGGCATGTTTATCCACTGGGGACTTTATGCCATCCCGGCACGCGGAGAATGGGTGCGGAGTACCGAGCAGATTCCAAAAGAAGATTACATGAAATATTTTGAGGAGTTCAATCCCGTTGATTTCGAGCCGCGGAAATGGGCAAAAGCGGCGAAAGAGGCCGGCATGAAATACATGGTTCTGACTGCCAAGCATCACGATGGATTCTGCCTCTTCGACAGCCAGTATACCGATTTCAAATCCACCAACACGAAATGCGGCCGCGACCTTGTTGCAGAGTACGTTGATGCCGTCCGTGCAGAAGGACTGAAGGTTGGTTTGTATTTCTCCCTGCTCGACTGGTTCCACGACGATTTCCCACATTACGGCGACCGGAACCACCCGATGCGGAACAACCCGGCATATAAAAACGATGACCGCGATTTCGACCGCTACCTGACCTACATGCATAATCAGGTACGCGAGATCTGCACAAACTACGGAAAGCTC
>OHTV01000728.1_pt1 | contig 13374 bp, 10 predicted proteins | sample 1579041 | NCBI WGS metagenome assembly OHTV01 (sample SAMEA3879583, study PRJEB24766) | human gut metagenome | biome: human-associated habitat; feature: feces | place: USA | collected 1985/1987
TTCAGCTCCGGATACTCGTCACTTCCAAGGAAGCATCCCTTCCATGACGGCATCTGGAATGGCGACCACGCCTGAAGCGTAATATCATGGAGCCGGCAGTAGTCGAGCAGACTTCCGTCGTGGTCAATTGAACCGGGGGTTTCCATATTGACTTCCATGCCATTTGCAACAAGATTGGAAACCGGAATGCTGAATTGAACCTGGTTGACAACGAGCGGTTGGCAGACATACTTCTGTAGCAGTGCAATCTGCATCGGTTTGTGGTTTGAAACACCAAAATGGCGGACCTTTCCGCTCTCAAACAGAACATCAAACGCTGCTGCAACTTCTTCTGGCTCTACGAGGGCGTCCGGGCGGTGGAGCAGCAGAAGATCGAGATAATCGGTCTGCAGCCGTTTTAAAATACCGTCCACCGATTCCAGAATGTGCTCTTTCGACAGATCATAGCAGCCCTGGCGGATGCCGCATTTGGACTGGATCAGAACATCCTCGCGGTGCAGGGAAGGATCGGAGGCAAATGCATCACCGAAAACTGTTTCACTCATGCCGCTGCCGTAAATATCAGCATGATCAAAGAAATATGCGCCCTGTTCCAGCGCGGAATGGATGAAATGATTCATCTCGTCTTTCGATTTTTCGGAAAGCCGCATGCATCCGACTGCAATCGAAGGAACTTTTCTCAGATGACTGCCTAAAACCGTTTCTTTCATGACAGAATTCTCCTTTGTGATAAAATAAAATCTTACTCTCACTATACCACTCAAGTACACTTGAGAGTCAATCTTTTTTGGAAAAAAGCGGTGAAAGCTTTCGCCAGAACCGCTGCGGATTCGACCAAAACACAGAAAAGCCGAACTTTGTTAACAAAATCGGAACAAAATCGACAACAAAGTTTACTTGCATTTTCGAAAAAATGATGTAAGATAGGGGTATTCGAAAAAAGATCCGAAAGGATCTGTAAATCTGTACTGACTCAGATAATGGAGGTTTACCCATGGATGCAAAAATCATAGCCGGAATCCTGGCAGCAGGAGGCGCAGCCTTAGCTGCCGGCGGCGTATATAGAATGAATAAGAAAACTGGTTACTTCAAAAAAGGAAACTCCGTCCGGTACGATGTTTCCCGGATCCCGTTTAAAAAGACGAGTCCGTTAAAAGGAAAGACGGTTGTCTTCCTGGGATCTTCCGTGACGAAGGGATTTGCGGCCCACAACAATGCGTTCGCGGAGTACATAGCGAAAAAAGACAGTTGTATCTGCATCAAAGAAGCGGTCAATGGAACAACACTGATTGATAACTGTGAGGATTCCTACATCGAGCGCATGCGCGACAATCTCGACCCGGAGCGTCAGGTGGATCTGTTTATCTGCCAGCTTTCCACGAACGATGCAACGCGCAACAGCCCGCTCGGCGAAATTTCGGAATCCCGTGATCTGGACAGCTTCGATGTCAAAACCGTCTGCGGTGCGATCGAGTACATCATTGCGTATGCAAAAGAAACGTGGCACTGCCGGGTCATGTTCTACACTAACCCACAGTATGATTCCGATACGTACGCAAAGATGGTGGAAGCACTTCTGAAAATCCAGGAAAAATGGCAGATCGGCGTGATTGATTTCTGGAATGACGAACGGATCACAGCATTTCGCCGGAAAAACGGAAACTGTATCTCCAGGATCCGATCCATCCGATGAAGGCCGGCTACGCTGAGTGGCTCGTCCCGGTGATGGAGCAGCGGATTGCCGAATATCTGGAAACGCAGGTATCATAAAAAAGACAAAAAAATACTTTCGTGGTTTCTTTGGTTGGAAGATTCCGCGAAAGTATTTTTTTATTGCGCTGCCCTTAATGGAGCCGGATGATCAGGCTGCTGTGCTGACGAAATTGTTTTTTCCGTACTTTCTGTTACGTTCCGTTTTTTACGGATCCGGAACTGTTTGAAAATGCCGCGGATGGCGTCGTAGAGCTCCGGCTTTAAGTCCTCAAGCGGGATTGGCTGCTGATACAGGATGGCATTGTAGCTTGTGCCGCTTACGAGTTCCAGAATCATATAGAACATCAGCTCCGGTGAGCGGTACGTATATGCCGCGTGAGAGAGCAGCGATTCGTAAATCGTGTAGATAGCAGGTGCGTCACTGAACGGAGAAAATGTAAGCGAATTTTTGAAGAACCCCCAGCTTAAGTGCTTGGAGATCAGCGTCACAAGGCTGTGGTTGGCAGCAAACTGATCGAGGATATTGTCGGTGATGAAAAGCACCTGCTCCTCAAAATCCTGGATGTCCGGATGGCGCAGCAGATCCGCATAGGCTGCCTGGAATATCTGGCTTGCCTTGTGCGCAATCAGATGATTTCGAATATCGTATTTATCTTTGAAATAAAGATAGAAAGTGCCCTTTGCAACGCCGGCGTTGTTCACGATGTCCGAAATAGAGGTTTTATTAAAGCCGTTGTCGATAAAGAGCGAGAAAGCAGAGTCCAGAAGGGACTCACGCTTCATTTGTTTGTTATTATCAATTTTTCCCACAGAGAGTCTCCTTTCCTGAAAGATATCAAAAACGTGTGTCATTATCCTGCCTATAATTATAGGTATCATACATGGAAACTGTCAAAGGGAAAATGACTAATTTTCTCATTTTTGTGACTATGCACGAAGAAAAAAATGACCGATCGTCAATTTTGTGCAGTATTTAATGTTGACTAAGAGTCATTTTTGCGTTATAACATTAGATGATTGAAAGGCATAGGAAAAACATCCTCGATCTGAGGGAAACAGTATCCCGCAGTATCTTACTCCGAGCGGGTTTTACTTCTCTTATGATCCTGGATTTCATCATAAAAAACCATTATAAAAACCACAGAAAGGAAGTTTATCACAATGAATAGAAACAGAAAACTGAGAAAACAGATGATGTCTGGTCTTGCTGTTGGTATGGCTGCTGTTATGGGAGCTGCTCCGGTTTATGCAGCGACAGGAGAGGACGCAGCGGTTTCCAAAGAAGAAACCGTATATGTAAATGCAAATGCAGACGGATCGGAAGATCAGATTACCGTATCCAACTGGCTGAAGAACGCAGGAACGGAAAAGAACCTGCAGGATGAGAGTGAACTGAAGGACATCAAAAACGTAAAGGGCGACGAGGAGTTCACCCAGAGCGGAAACAAGCTGACCTGGCAGACAGACGGCGAGGATATCTATTATCAGGGAACAACCACAAAAGAGCCTCCGGTTTCCGTGAAGTTCACCTATTATCTGGACGGCAAGGAAATCAAACCGGATGACCTGGCCGGAAAGAGCGGAAAACTGAAAATCAAAGTTGACTATACAAACAACACAAAGACAACGGTTGACATCAACGGCAAGAAAGAGACGATGTACACCCCATTCGTCCTGATGACCGGAATGATTCTTCCGCAGGATACTTTCTCCAATGTCAAGATCGACAATGGTAAAGTCATTTCCGATGGAAGCAGAAACATCGTAATCGGATTTGGTATGCCGGGCCTGCAGGAAAGCCTGGGATTAAATTCCGATTCCCTTGAAGATCTGGTATCCGGTGACAGCGATTTCGAACTGCCGGAAAGCCTGGAGATCACTGCAGATGTGGAGAACTTCTCTCTGGATTCTACCTTCACCGTTGCACTTGACGATGTTCTCGACACCATCGATACCGACAACATCACCGGATACGATGACCTGAAGGATGCACTGAGTGATCTTGAGGATGCTGCAATGGAACTGGTTGACGGTTCCAAGGCACTCTCCGATGGTGTGGATACTTTAAAAGACAGCTACAAAGAGCTGGATGACGGTATCGGAACGTTAAAAGACGGCGCTGACGAGCTGAACAGCGGAGCCGGCACACTGGCAAGCGGAGCATCGACTCTGGCAAACGGAACTTCTACTCTGAACAGCGGAGCTTCTACCTTAAACAGCGGAGCAGCTACCCTGTCCAACGGAGCATCCACCTTAAGCAGCGGAGCTTCTTCCCTGGCAAGCGGCGTAAACTCCTATACCGAGGGCGCTGATACCCTGAATAAAGCAATCCAGACGTATCTTGGAAAGAACGGTGTGCTGACTGGAAGCGTAACCGAGTATGTAAACGGTGTGAATAAAGTCGTTGCAGACGTAAAACAGTACACCGACGGAACAACACAGCTGTCCGACGGCGTTGCTTCTTATGTAGCAGGTGAGAAACAGCTTGCAGCAGGCGCTGAGAAGCTTCAGCCTCTGGCAGACGGCCTGACCGAGGTAAACAGTGCAATCGCAACACTGAACGCAGCACTCGACGGAAAAGATGAGAATGATATTTTAGCAGGAGCAAAACAGCTCTCCGAAGGACTGACCAGTTTGAACGAGCAGCTGCAGAGCACCGATGTACAGAGCCTTCTGACGATGGTAGACGGCATGACCAGCACCGGTTCTACCCTGATCTCCGAGACCGAGGCGCTCTCCGAGGTTCTGAACACCACAATCGCAGGATCTGTCAACAACATGATGTCAAACGGCAACGAGCTGATGAGCCAGATGGATACGCTGTCCAAAGGACTTGAGAGCTACTTAAGCGGTCTGGAGGCACAGATCACGAATCAGGCAACGCAGATGGGAACCCAGATGGCAGCACAGGTTCAGGCATGGGCAGACGGAGCAGCAGCACAGCTGAACCAGGAAGCAACAGCAGCAGCACAGAGCGCAGCGGATGCAGCAGCAAGCCAGGCATCCGCCGATGCAGCAAAACAGGCAAATGATCAGCTCTCCGCAGCAGCGGCTGCACTGGATGCACAGATTTCCGCAGCTAAGAGCGCTGGAAATACAGAGCTTGCTGATTCCTTAAGTAAAGCAAGAAACCAGATCGGAAGTGTCAGCGTTTCCGCTTCAGCAGGAACCGTTTCGGTTACTCCGGTTACAGCTCCGCAGATTACTCTTCCGGAACTGAACTTCGAAATCGAGCGCCCGGATCTCTCCGGTCTTGCAGCAATGCAGCAGAAGATGAGCGACATCAAGAGCCAGTACAGTGATCTGCAGAAGACGGTTGCAGCTCTGATGCCGCAGCTTGAGACCATGCAGAAACAGATGCAGACCATCACCGATAATAAAGCAGTTGTTGAGCAGAATCTTGGTGCAATGCAGAAACTGACCGCAGGTGTGGCACAGCTTGATGCAGGCGGAAGCGCTCTGTACAAGGGCATCGGTACTCTGTCCGCAGGTGTGAGCGAGCTGTACAGCAGCACAAATGAGAGTTTTGCAAAAGCAACAGCAGGCATCAATGCACTGAACGCAGGATTCACTCAGCTGAGTGCTTACAATGATACGCTGCTTTCCGGCGCAAGCCAGCTGAAAGCAAATGCACCGGCTCTGGTTGAGGGTGTTACGACTCTGCAGGGCGGCACGACACAGCTGACCGCAGGTCTTGGACAGCTGGGAAGCCAGTTAAGCGATGGATCTGCAAAACTTTCTGCAAACAGCGGAAGCTTAAGAAGCGGTGCTTCTCAGGTAGCAAGCGGAGCATCCCAGCTGGCAAGCGGAGCCTCCACACTGGCAAACGGAACTTCTTCCCTGGCAAGCGGAGCTTCTGAACTGAACAGCGGAGCTTCTACGCTGGCAAGCGGAGCATCTACTCTGGCGAGCGGAGCTTCTACACTGGCAAATGGAACTTCTTCTCTGGCAAGCGGAGCTTCTGATCTGAAATCGGGAAGCAGCAAGGTTGTTGATGGTATTGACGAGCTGTCCGATGGGGCGAAAGAACTGGCTGACGGTACGAAGAAGTTTGAAGAAGAGGGTACCAGCAAGCTGAAGAGTACCTTTGAGGATGATCTGGGAGATGTACTGGATCGGATTCAGGCGCTGAATTCGGATAAATGCGCTTATACTTCTTACAGTGGTAAGGCAAATGGAATGGATGGAAGCGTGAAATTTATTATCGAGACTGCAGCAATTGAAGCTGCGGAAGAGTAATGTGATTCCACGGTAGATTGTGAGGCCGCCTGCGGTCGGGATGTTTTCCCCGACCGCAGGCGGCATTTACGTTACGTGGGGTGCAAAAAGACAAAAAATAAGAACAGCCCGCGGATATGCGGGCTGCTCTTTCATAATGAGGGGGGAGATAGTTTTGAGTGGTTCATCAACTATCTAAGTTATAGTATAGGGAAGAAATGTGAGCAAAGTATGTCTATTTTCTAAAAGAAACAGTAAATTTCTAAAGAATAAGTGAATCCATCCATTGAGTAAATCACTTCCGCTCGCCAAAACGTAGATGGGTCCCCAGGCACCGCGGGGGGCGGACGCTCCGCTGTGCCTGGGGGTCGTATCCTCCCGTCCTATTCAAAAGAAAGTTTCCGGTTCCCATAACTCTTCCGGTACTGTCCCGGCGTCATCCCGGTGAGTTTTCGGAAAGCCGTGGAAAAATTATGCGCATCCTGAAATCCCACATTATAAGCAATCTGAGAGACCGTGTGATTTGTGTCCGTCAGCTCGGCCATAGCGCTGTCCATTTTGGATTTCAGGATGAACTGCTTCAGTGTCATCCCGGTGCCCTCGTGGAAGAGGGAGGAGAGGTATTTGTCGTTGTAGCCGAAATAACGGGCGAGTTCGGTGACTTTGAGGGACTCGCTGCTGTGGTATTGGATGTAGCTGATGATGTCCTGCAGGATCTGTGTCCGCTGCGTTTCGGAAGTGTAGGTGCGGTAGAAGGGGCTCTGGCAGTTGATTTCGCCGAGAACAGCGGCAGTCAGGCTGTTGTTGAGGAACGTGTTGTGGAAACGCAGGGAAGTGTCCTGGAGCTGCTTCATGAGGATGATGACGCGGTTCGGGGACGAAAGCGTTCCCTGGCGCGGGATGCATAACGTTTTGGGGTAGTTGGATGGAAGCTGGGCGGGAGCGAGGTCCTCAAGGCGGTAGGAGGATGGCGGTGCAGCATGAAACTCATCCAGAACCGATCCGGCGGTCGGGTCAGAAGGAGCGATGATCGGTGCGGAGGGGATACCAGGGATAAAATGGAGCCAGTAGAAAGCGCAGCTTCCTTTTTTCGAGCCGTGCTGATGGACGGTCGGAGGCAAAAGAAGATATTCGCCAGGATGGACTTCGTAAGAGCGGCGTTCGTCCGCGATAAAAAGCGTTCCTTCCGTCACAACCATCAGTTCAAAATTGACGAGATTCCGTGTCAGGTGCATCCACTCCGGGGACGGGGACTGGAATTTGCCGCAGAGGTCGTAGGTAAAACAGGCGGCATCTGGAAATAAAACAGAGATCATATGACTTTTTCAAACCTTTTCAAACATTCTTGTATTTTAAACGGCGGTCCGTTTTGCTAAAATAAAACTATAGAAAAACAGGAAAACAGCCGTCAAAAGAAGTGTAACGCTTCCCATATCTGAAAGCAAGGAAAATATCTTTTTCAAACCAGGAGGCGGCGGAAGAAAATGAAAAAGGAGACCGAAAAAATGGATCAGAAAAACTTCAGCAAACCATTATCCCTGGCAAAAGTCCAGGTTACCGATGCATTCTGGAAAAAAGAGATGGAGCTTGTCCGCACCGAAGTAATTCCGTATCAGTGGAATGCCTTAAATGACAATGTTCCAGGAGCAGCACCGAGCTTCTGTATGCGGAACTACCGCCGCGCCGGTGAAGTTGAAAAAGAGCGGAAAGCAAAAGGAGACAAATTTGTTCAGATCAAATATCCGCTGGATACTTTTGAGACACTGCCGAAGGATGGCAAAATGGACGGAAGATTTTATGGCTTCCTGTTCCAGGATACCGATTTTACCAAATGGGTGGAGGCAGTTGCGTACTCCTTGACACAGCATCCCGATCCGGAGCTGGAAAAAACGGCAGATGAAGCAATTGAAGCTGTCTGCGCAGCACAGAGAGAAGACGGATATCTCGATACTTACTATCTGATCAACGATCAGGATATGATTTTTACAAACCTTAAGGACAACCATGAGCTGTACTGCTTCGGTCATCTGACGGAAGGCGCCGTAGCCTATTATCAGGCGACCGGAAAAGACCGTCTCTTAAAAGCAGCGGAGCGTTTCGCGGATTTTATTGCCAGCAAACTCGGTCACGGCGAGGGCAAAAAAGCAGGTTATCCTGGTCACGAAATTGCAGAGATGGCTCTGATGCGTCTCTATGATCTGACCGGCGAGCAGAAGTATCTTGATCTTGCAAAATACTTCATCGATGAACGCGGAACAAAACCATACTATTACGATATCGAGCGCGGTCTGACCTGCCCGGAGGGCGAGGAACGATATAGCTACAATCAGGCAAACCGCCCGGTGCGTCAGCAGGATGAGGTGCAGGGGCACTCCGTACGCGCCGTATATCTCTATTCCGGCATGGCGGATGTGGCAAGGGCAACGCAGGATGAGAGCCTGCTGAAAGCCTGTGAAACTCTCTGGAACAACATGGTGCATCAGAAAATGTACGTCACCGGCGGAATCGGTGCCACTCATATAGGAGAGGCATTCTCTTTCAACTATGACCTGCCAAACGATACCGCTTACGCAGAGACCTGTGCATCCATCGGTCTTGTGTTCTTTGCTCGCCGCATGCTGGAGATTCAGGCAAAAGCAGAGTACGCGGATGTGATGGAATTAGCCCTCTACAATGGCGTTCTTTCCGGAATGGCGCTCGACGGAAAGAGCTTCTTCTATGTCAATCCGCTGGAGGTACTGCCGGAGGCATGTCACAAGGATGAGCGGAAATTCCATGTAAAACCGATCCGTCAGAAATGGTTCGGCTGTGCCTGCTGCCCTCCGAACCTGGCAAGAACGGTAAGCTCAGTTGCATCTTACGCATACACGGAAAACGACACAACCCTGTTTGTCCACTTGTACATGGGTGGAACAGCGGAAGGAGAAAAAGTAAAAGCATCCATCACTTCCGAATTCCCGTGGGACGGCCATGTTTCCGTGACCTGCGAGAGCGATACCAAAGAGCCGTACACCTTTGCATTCCGCATCCCGGGATGGTGTGCTTCTTATGAAAAAGAGATTCCAAAAGGCGCAGAAGTGGAAGAAAAAGACGGGTATCTGTATGTGACAAAAGTATGGGCGAAGGGTGAGACGATCCGCCTGAACTTCCCGATGGAAATCCAGTTTTTGGCATCCAATCCGCTTGTACGCGAGGACGCCGGCCGTGTTGCCGTAAAACGAGGACCGGTTGTTTACTGTATGGAAGAAGCAGACAACGGAAAGAATCTGCATTTGACAAAACTCTGTGTGAATGGTGAAAAAACCGCAGAAGCAGCCGATGAGCTGGGCGAGCACTTTGTGCGCGTAACGGCCGAGGGACGTCGCATGAAGCTGGGCGATGCGGAAAAACAGCCGTTGTATCATCTGTATCAGAAAGAGGAAGAGGAAAAGACGAAACTGAAGCTGATTCCATATTATATGTGGAACAACCGAGGTGAGGGCGAAATGCAGGTATGGATCCGCGCATGTGAATGATTTTATTAAAGAAGAAATAAAAGACTCCGGAAAAGGGATGGCTCCTGATGCAGCCTCCCCTTTTTTCCGGAGTTCTTGTTATGCCCAAATATGAGAATCCTGCAAAAAAGAAAGTGAATTTTTTGCAGGATTCTTTGTGCTATTGGTACAGATTATTTTCTGCTTCTCATAGAAAGACTGCCGAAAGCAGAAGAAACGGCGGGCAGAATCACGAGGACGACCGCAAGGACAATCATTCGATCCACAAAGTCTGTCATGGCCTGTACAACGCAGACAGAGAGAGTCAGATTCATACCGAGGCTGTGAAGCAGCTGCACCAGCACAGTGGAGCCGGAGGAAGTAATTCCACCGAAAACAACCGCGGTGATTGTGGAACTTACCACAGTACCCGGAAGTGAGATCACAAGCGCTGCCGGAAACAGCTTCCAGCCCATGGAGCGGAGGGAAAGACTCTCGCTGCGGGATCCTGCCGCATGGGACGGGCGGAGTCTGCGGAATACAAGGCCGGCAACGAGACCGATGACAAGCTGCACCGGAATATAGTAAAACGCATAGACATCACTCGTCATGCCGGAAATGAGTCCGGAGATCAGTCCCGGAACGAGGCCTGCAGCAGGTCCGAACAGAGCGGCTGCCAGAACTGTTCCGATGGAGTCCAGATAAACCGGAAGACGCAGCAGCAGAGCAATGGTACCGCCGAGAATATTGATGACACCGCAGAGCGCGAGTGTCGTGAGCTTTAACGTACGGTTAGTATTCATCATGCCTCGCCTCCCTTCTGAAACATCGTCTCATGTGGGAAGACCGGCGGTGCAGTGAGAATCTGGTCGAGAACCGGTGCGGATTCCTCCTGCGGCACGCCGAGAACGCGCTCAAAGAACATCAGGAAGAAACGGCGCACATCGACCTGCGTCAGAATGTGGCTGTTCGGTGCTTTCTGATAAAAATTCATGGCATCCACAACCGTCTGTCCGATGCAGAGGCCTCCGGTTTCTACCTGCGTATACGCATCAAAACCGCTGCAGAGCGACGGATCCACAAGATAAGCGGCCGCGAGCGGATCGTTGATCACGCATCCGATGACCTTTTCCTGTTTCCAGTGGAAATCAAAGTAGAAGCGCGTCAACTCCTCAATGCGGGTTCCGACTCCTGGATTTACGCATTTCATATATTCCACAAGATTCGGCGTCAGGACAATTTTTCGTGTGACATCCAGCCCGATCATATGAAGCTTTTTGCCTGCAAGCTGCGGCAGCTCGGAAAACGCGCGGAATACTTCGGCTGCGGCATCCGGGTCGCACCAGTAATTGTACTCGGCAACCGGGGAGCAGTTTCCATGGCTCTTATAGCTTCCGCCCATGGAGACAAGAGCCGTCAGGTTTGTCAGACACTCCGGTGCGCGGGAGATGACTTTTGCAAGGTTCGTCATCGGTCCGAGGGCAAGAATGGTAACATCAGGGGTTGCTTTTAAGGTTTCGATCAGGAAAGAAACAGCGTCCTTGTTTGGCGTAAGGCCTTCGGCATCCGGCCAGCCCGATTCGCCGAGACCGTCCATGCCGTGGGTGTCCATCGCGTCCACGTAGTCGCGGACCAGAGGCGTCTCCTCGCCGACATAAACCGGGACATCTGGTTTTCCAATCATAGAAAGAATTTTGAGGGCATTTTTAGCGCCCATAGAAGCGGGTACATTTCCGCTGACTGTGGTGATGCCGACAAGATCCAGCTCTTTCGAAGCCGCGGCAAGCATCAGGGCGAGAGAATCGTCGATGCCCGGATCACAGTCGATGATCAGTTTTCTTGCATTCATTTTCCAATCTCCTTTGATGAAAATTTTGAGATACTTGGTTTTTTATACTGGGAAGTTCACGAACCAGTCCGGACACCCGCAAAAAGACGGGAAAATCCGATTGCATAAATGCACGGGCAAGAGTATAGCACAGATAAAAAAAAAAATCCAGTAAAACAAACCTTGCCTGTTTTGAAAAAATCGGTTATGGTATAGAAAAGCATACAGCAAATGAGAACATGGGAGAAAAGAAAATGGCAGATGGATTTTTAGCACCAACTGGGAAATTCTATCCCAAAACAGAAAATTTTCATGCGCAGACCGCGCGGGCGATTTTAGGTCAGGACGGCCAGACGGACGAGCCGATCCAGGAGCTTTTGCGCCGCGGTTATATTTTATTTGTAGGATTCCACAAACCAGGCGAACCGGAAAATCTCCATGCCGATATGGATTACGTCCTCGGCGGACCGGGGTATCCGGCGACCGAAGGGCAGAAGGCCTGGATTGCAGAACATACGGAAGAGCTGTCGAGAAAGCAGCAGTTTGACATCAACAACGACGAGACAAACTTTGAGAACTTTTACATCAGCAATGTCCGCATGTTTCCCTGGTGCAAAGGGTGTGCCGAAGAGAAAGCGCGTGACCTCTGGGGCAATGCACAGAGCGAGGAGAAGCCGAAGCGGTGTGATGCGTGTCCGGCCTTCAGGAACCGTCCGCTTTAACGAAAAACAGAAAATGTCAGAAAATAATCTGGTGAGATTATAATAGGAAGAAAAAATACTTTTGCACAGTAATGCATCAATGGGGGAAATCCGCAGAAGCCGCGTAAATACGCGATTTTTTGCGAATTTCCCCCTTGACTTTTGAAAGGACAGACGCTATAATAAACGAGCGTGTGTAAAAGACTGTTTTTTGTGCGCGCAAAAGCTGCAAAGCAATTATGTTGAACTAAAGCAGCCGTATGAAACCCCGTGGGACACACGGAGAAATCTATCAGGAGGTGAAATGGAATGCCAACATTCAACCAGTTAGTAAGAAAAGGCCGTGAGACTTCCGTAAAGAAATCTACCGCGCCGGCACTGCAGAAAAGCTACAATTCTCTGAGAAAGAAATCCACAGATATGTCTTCTCCTCAGAAGAGAGGTGTGTGCACAGCTGTTAAAACTGCTACACCGAAAAAACCTAACTCAGCTCTTCGTAAAATCGCCAGAGTTCGTCTTTCCAACGGAATCGAAGTAACAAGTTACATCCCAGGAGAAGGTCACAACCTTCAGGAGCACAGCGTTGTTCTGATCCGTGGAGGAAGAGTTAAGGACCTGCCAGGTACCAGATACCACATCATCCGTGGTACACTTGATACTGCAGGTGTTGCTAACAGAAAACAGGCCCGTTCTAAATACGGTGCTAAGAGACCGAAAAAGAAATAATTAAGTAAAACGAGTTCGAGATATATCTAGTATCACAAAAAAAGCGAAATGTTGTGCGTTATTCCATAAATCCCCACGGCTGCGGATTTATAGAGAATTTACACGCGCGGACATACTGCAAATAAGTGTGAGTACCGATGATTTAATCGAATGATGGTTAAGGAGGGAAGTAACGTGCCACGTAAAGGACATACTCAGAAAAGAGATGTTTTAGCAGATCCGTTATACAATAACAAAGTGGTAACCAAGCTGATCAACAACATCATGCTGGATGGTAAGAGAGGCGTTGCCCAGAAAATCGTATACGGCGCATTTGCTAAAGTAGAAGAAAAAGCTGGAAAACCAGCAATCGAAGTATTTGAAGAAGCAATGAACAATATCATGCCGGTTCTTGAAGTAAAAGCAAGACGTATCGGTGGTGCTACTTATCAGGTACCGATCGAGGTAAGACCGGACAGACGTCAGGCTCTTGGCCTTCGTTGGCTGACCGCTTATTCTCGTAAGAGAGGCGAGCGTACCATGGAAGACAGACTGGCAAACGAGATTCTGGATGCATCTAACAACACAGGTGCTTCTGTGAAGAAGAAAGAAGAAGTTCATAAGATGGCAGAGGCTAACAAGGCATTTGCTCACTACAGATTCTAAGAGGAGGAAAATCCGTTGGCTGGAAGAGAATATCCATTAGAGAGAACCAGAAACATTGGTATTATGGCTC
>OHTV01000732.1_pt1 | contig 13313 bp, 9 predicted proteins | sample 1579041 | NCBI WGS metagenome assembly OHTV01 (sample SAMEA3879583, study PRJEB24766) | human gut metagenome | biome: human-associated habitat; feature: feces | place: USA | collected 1985/1987
CCTCCCACTGTTTACGCTCGGAGCAATAGCGAAAAAAACCGATTTCAGCCGGACGCAATGCACGCATATCATTGGTTGGCGTAAATACGATAAATGTCTGTCCGGTATGCAACGGCGCACCAATGGGATATGACATTCTCTGCCCAGCTTCTGCCTGCTCTACAAAACGTGCAAGAATATCCCGAAACTCCTGCTCTTCAAAAGGTTTCAACAGATAGTCGAACGCAGCCTCCCGGATAGCCTGAACCATATACTTATCATAAGCCGTATAGAAAACAATCCGCATGTTCCATGAAACACTGCCACGTATTTCCTGCAGTAGTTCCATTCCTGTCATATCCGGCATTTCCACATCCAAGAACAACAAATCCGGCTGTACCTTGGCAATGAGTTTTTTCCCTTGCTTGCCATTACGGGCAGTTTCCTTCAAAGAAAAGCGTGCATCCTTTCCCAATTCAAAACTCAGATTCTCAAGAGCCACCTCATCGTCGTCAACTATTGCAACCTTATATTTATCCATGTTTCTTTTATGTTTTTCTTTTCGCGAATATATACATAATCCTGCTCCCATACAAAGCAACAAGAAGCCATTTACGGACTATTTATCCGTAAATATGCCTATCCTTGCAAAAAACGAGATTAAACGGTTCTTTTAAATCCTGTAATCGTAGTTGTCTGGCAACCAGAAAGTCACCTCACATCCCATCTCACCACTCTGTAGAGAGACATTGTGCACTGAAACATCAATGGCCTCCTTATTCTTATTGTTGAGAATCTGAATGGTCTGCATAATGACTTTCATTCCCGTCCCCGTGCCCCGGTTCCGACTGTCTGGACGATAACCGCCACCATTATCCGTTATCTTTATACAGATACCGTTTCCCCGGCGGCAGACCGAAACCCAAAGATTACGTTCACCTTCCTTCTCGCGCAATGCATGCTTCACTGCATTTTCAACCGGAATTTGAATCATCATAGACGGAATCCTTATTTGCTCCGGCTGCACATCCTTTTCTATCTTCAGTTCCGAATGAAAATCCGGACCTAAAGAACGGCGTTCCAGATTAATATATGTTTTCACAAAATCCAGCTCCTCTGCCAAGGTTACACACAGTTGTTCCGCCAATTCCAGATTGCGACGCATCAGTTTTACCAGCGACGAAAGCTCTTGCTTTTCTTCTACATTCCGCTCCGCCATCTCCCTGTTCAGCACATTGAAGATGAAATGAGGGGACAAGCGGTTACGGATATTCTCCAGACGAAGTGTAGAGACTGTGCGATGATTCCGTGCAAGCAACAAAGCACGTTTCTTTTTGCTGTACAGATAAAGGAAAACCGCCGTCAATATAGATACAACAGCTACAGCAAACACGACAAACTGTGTCTGCCTCAGCACCTCGTTTTTCTGCTCCTGAAGCAAAACCCGATGTGCCATCAAGGTAGAATCCTGCTGATAACGCAAAGTCAAGTCTGCCGTACGCATCCGGACACGCTCATTCCTGATAGAATCATCAAGCAGGTTGTTCCTCTGCAGATAGTGATAAGCCCTCTTGTAGTTGCCGGTTTCCTCGTAAAACTGCTGAAGGTATTTATTACGGATATGTACCATATCAGGGTCGATGCCCGGAGGGACTACACTCTCGGACAATAAACGACGCGCCTCTTGAAAGTCTTTCTGAAGCAGAGCCAATTCTATTTTCTGCGTATCGATATAATATAGTGCAGTACTTACCCCCATTTCCTCAAAAAAAAGTTGGCATTCATTTATATATTTAACAGCCAAATCAACCATATTCAGTTGAAGATAACAGTCTCCTAAATTCAACCTCCCCAGATTAAGTTCAAAACTCATATCATCATATCCTTCGACTAAATCAATAACCTTTTGGAAATATTTTATCGCTGTCTGGTAATCCTCCCTATAATAGTAAGAAGTCCCTCTATTATTCAAATAAATATATTTTTCATAAGGTAGCATACTGTCATAGCTTTCTCCTGCTAGATTATAATAGTAATCACACTGTTCAAAATCACGCATGGTAACATATACTTGTGCCAAACCATAATAAATGGGAGGTTTCTTGGTAGAAGCTATATGCAAAGAGTCGCACATCAACAAAGCTCTCCTATACCAAGCTGCCCCTATATCCAATTTTCCTAAACGGTTATTCGCATCTGCAAGATTCATCAAAATATCCGGCACCACTTCAATCCTAGTCCCTCTCATCCGTAATTCATAAGCCTTCCGGAATCAAATTTCGGCAGAATCCATATTCCCAACACGTGCAAAGATATTTCCCTTCATATTGAAACATTCAGACTCCAAATCTGCCATTTGAGAAGAACTATGCTGCCTTTCTATAAAGTCATGTATCTGCTGGATTACGATTTGTGCCGAATCAAGCTGTGAAGTAATCAAATATGTTTTCAGTGTCATTGCCAGATAATTATACTTGACCAAGCTATCCTTTGCCTCTTCCATCTTTTGAAAAGCCTTCAACCTTACCTTTCGGGGCACAATGGCCACAGAATCTCCATTTATATGGGAAAAATCCTCAAAAGCTCTCATTTCTGTGTATACGTCCTCTTTATCTCCGGGCGCACAAGCTCCTAGAAGCACAAACCCTAATATCCAATAAATATAAAATCGAATTCGCTTATCCATCCTCTCTCTCCCATGTTTCTCGTAATTAGATTATTTATTCAATACATCTGCAAACTTAAAATATTTTTGCGAAATACCGTCAAGCATAAGGCGTATTTCTCAACCACAAAAGAGCATACGCTACCGCTTTATTAAAACGAAACAAAAAATCACATCATAGTACAATATTTAGCTACATAAACCATTGAAACAACATTTTAGTACATTTCAAACTTTTTCTCATTTTCTTATTTACATTTTTATTAATTACTTTGTGGATAAAGAATTGCGAATATACTCAATCAAACAAAATAATACAATCACACAAAGAAAGACTATTTCCAAAAGAAAACAGTTCTTTTACATAATTTATAAGTTCTATGTTAGACAGTGGACAAATCATAGCAGATAGATACGAGCTACTCAAACAACTAGGAAGAGGAGGATTTTCTGAAGTTTGGCTGGCACAAGACAAACTTACGGATGTTAAGGTCGCCATAAAAATATATGCTCCAGGGATGGGGCTTGACGATGCGGGGATATCCCTTTTCACACAAGAGTTCTCCCTCGTATTTGATATGAATCATACCAATTTACTGCATCCTACTTATTATGACTGCTGGGAACGGATGCCATACCTGATTTTGCCTTTTTGCAAAAACGGTTCGGCCTTCCAATACCTTACTGACAACAACCGGATAACAGAAACGGAAAGCTGGCATTTGCTCCATGATGTTGCAGAGGGACTGGCTTATCTTCATGCAAAAACTCCCCCGGTTATCCATCAGGATATAAAACCCGATAATATTCTGATTAATGATGAGAATAGGTATATGATTACGGATTTCGGAATCAGCGCACGGATTAGAAGTACATTACGCAGGAACCAAGGACAAGAATCCAGTGGAGGAACTTTGGCCTATATGGGACCAGAACGTTTTGGTCCATCTCCCGCCCCTATTATGGCTAGTGACATTTGGTCATTGGGAGCAACAATGTATGAGCTTCTAACCGGTATGCCGCCCTATGGCGATCATGGAGGCGTATTGCAAAAAAACGGTGCAGACATTCCACTTATCAACGAAGACTTTTCTCAAGAATTAAAGGATATCATTTACAAGTGCCTTGCCTTAAATCCATGGGACAGACCCACAGCCAGACAAATTGCAGACTACACTTCCCAACATATCAATGGAAGTCCCGTCCCCTTTAGCCTGTCAAACAACAGCCATGATACTTTGCAAGAGGAAGAGGACAAAACCCATGAGGATTCCATTAGCGCACACTCTTCTGACATAAATAAGATGTCACCCTATCAAGACAAAGGGAAACGCAAAAAAGTTATAGTCGTAGCAGCAATCACAGCTATATTCGCAACAATTGTCATCATCTTTTCGCTAATAAGCGGCAAAGAACCAGTAGTGGAATCCATACCGGAACCGACTCCAACGATTGATTACGACAAAATGTGTCTGTCAATCATTCAAGAAGGCGAAAACTCTAAAATACAAGGAGATGTTTTTCGATTTGACATTGACACTTTAAAGCAAAACAATGATTCCGTATTTGAGGATTTTTACATAAATGCCATTGGCAAATACCGCCAAATAAATTACTACAAAGATTCCATCTCCGCGAAAATATACTTAAATGCAACAGAACTGAAACAGCAAGTAGAGGCCATACTGGATTCTGCCTATCATGTTTTTAAAGAAAAGGCAAATATCATGAAAGACCTTGACCAAGCCGTAGCAGCCCAGGCTTTTGAAGACCGTGCAAAAAAAATAGAACCATATATAAACATAGACAACAATGAAAATGAATAAACTTATCAGACTGATTGTTTTAGCGTTCGCTCTCTCTATGCCAATAAGTATATGGGGGCAATGCGCCTCCATCTATCAAAAGGGAGAGACATACATGAAAAGAGGAAGATACAGAGACGCTATTAAAAGTTTTAAAGCAGCCATGAAATGCGACAGCAATCTGGAGCAAGCATGCAAAAATAAAATCAAAGAGTGTGAGGAAAAAATAAATCCCGCTCCCAAGCCAGCGCCTCCTGCCGAAATCACCAGACTTACCATAGACAGAAAAAGCCTGGAATTTGGGTGTGAGACAAAGACTGCAGAAAGTATAAAAATAGAAAGTCTTCCAGAACAATGGACTGCAATATCAGATGCAGACTGGTGTCAAGTGACTCCCGGTGAGAAGAAACTCTCCATAAGCTGCCAGACCAATTGGCTGACTACCGAACGTAAAGCCACCATTACAATCAGTAATGAAAAGATGAAAGCTACGGTCAGTGTTACCCAAGGTGGCCAAGAAGAATTCATTAATATCGCATTAGATAAATTGGAATTCGGCTCCAAAGGAGAAATTAAGGAACTGCAAGTAGACTCCAATGCCGAATGGGAAGTTGCAGATATTCCTGAATGGTGTGAAGCTATAGCAAAAGACCGTGGCAAACTCATTCTAAAAGTGGGAAAAACCAAGAAGGCCAGAGAAGGAACTCTCATAGTTAAAAGCAAAGGAGGAAAAATATCTTCAATTATTCTCTCCCAGAAAAAGGGAGGTCTATTCTAAATTCATGGTAAACCGACAATGGTGAGAAACTCTGATTTATACAAAGTAATTCCATTATTAAAGTAAAATCTTATGAGATGTATGAATTGCGGTTGGGACAACCATTCCAACACAACAGTATGCCTGAAATGCGGGCAACCTTTGCGAATGCCGGAGAATTATGCCAACAGTCAGGACATTTTTATTTCAAAAGAAGGTCATGGAGAAGCTATACCCAAACCGACAGTATTGAATGTCAGCTCTAATGAAGAAAAATGCAGAAAAACTGTGGTGTTTTCCACAACAAATGAAGAAGAGAATCATTCTACTGTTGTACAGCCAATTATAGAATGTCCCAATTGCAATTACCCGGTAGTAGGAGATTTCACAAGTTGCCCTTGCTGCGGAACTCCATTGAAAAGAGCAAACACATCAACAAACAATGAATACAAAACAATAAGAGTAGAAGAGGAAGTACCTTCCGTTTCTGAAGAGAAAATGCTCTGTCATGAATGTGGAAGTAAGATAGCAATAACCTGCTCTTTTTGCCCGAACTGCGGTGTCCGCGTACATCGGCCAACCATACGCCGACAAATAAAGAACATCACAGAGACAGAACCGGAAACCAAACCTCACTGTTCATTAACAATTATACCGGAAGAAGAAGAGAACATTCTTCCGAAAAGATTTGAATATGAAGGGAACTCCATCATCTTGAACCGGGAAAATACAGAAATGTCTAATCGTACAATCACCTCAAAGGAACAAGCTGAAATAGTTTTCGATGATGGTCATTGGTATCTGCTTGACCGAAGTATGCTCCAAACGACCTATATCCAGGTAAACAGAAAAATAGAAATCATACCGGATGATATCATTGTACTAGGCGACCGAAGATTCAAGTTTGAATGTGACTAAATATAACTCTTGTGAATAACCGGACTGTCGACAGATGTGATTATAATGTAGGGGAATATATCAATAACCGTTATAGGGTTTCCCAAACATTAGGCGAAGGTTCATTCGGTAAAGTATATCGGGTTACGGACAGCGCAAGCAAAGATTATGCGCTTAAACTACTGAGATTATGGGAAGTTCCTCCTGAAATACGTAAACCATTAATGGAACGTTTCGAGATGGAATTCAAAACTGGGCAAATTGATTGTGACTATTTAGTGCGTTCATTGGACTACGGTACAGTTGGAGGCAACCCTTATATTGTAATGGAATACTGTTCCGGAGGAGATTTAACACCTTATTTAGGTTCTGGAAGCAGTAAGATTCCTCTAATTTGCCAACAAATTCTAATAGGTTTACATGCTTTGCATACCAGAGGCAAGGTTCACCGTGACCTAAAGCCGGAGAATGTCCTTTTCAAGAGTAACGGAATTGCTGCGTTGACAGATTTCGGTATAGCAGGGGATAGAAACAAACGTATGACTGAACGCAATATTTTTGGTAAACCCAACCAAATCTTCGGGACTTATGCATATATGCCGCCAGAACAAGTGAACCGCATGCGAGGTGAGGCCACTGTCCTACCCACTACGGACATTTTTTCTTTTGGAGTATTAGCCTTTCAATTATTGACTGGCAGTTTGCCCTTTGGCGAATTGAGCAGTCATAATGAATTGGCACTATACCAGAAACGTGGGAAAAATGGAGATTGGAACCGGCAGAAATTGACACAGTTGAAACATAGAGAGCAGTGGCAGCAACTCTTTGCAGGATGTCTTAATCCAGATTTCAAAAAACGTTTCCAGTCTGTGCAAGAGGTATTGGAACACCTGCCAGCAATAAGCCAAGTCCCTATGGAAAGAGGATATTGTCCACCACAAACAGTCAATGGTTTCTGTATACGTATTATGCAAGGTGAAGAGTACGGAAAAATATATCAATTAAGTGAACTTATAAAATATGGCAATAGAATCCTTACTATCGGGAGAGAACGCGACAATCTGCTACATATAACAGAACAGCAAAGTGCCTATATATCACGCCATCATTGCACAATAGAAACAAATCCCGCCACTGATAAATGGATTATTCGGGACGGGCAATGGCAGAAGGAGTTAAAGTTGTGGCAGGAGTCCAGTAATGGGACTTATGTCAATTCCACCCAAGTCACCAAACAAGGGCATATACTGAAAATTGGAGATATCATCTCCATTGGGGATGTAAAAATGAGATTTGAAAACTATTAATTATATATCAAGTAGTATGGATACACAAAATTACAAACGTACCTTAGCCGGCTCAGTAGGGGCTGGTATGGGGGCATTAATGGGTGCTTCCGGTAGAACTTACTTTATTTTGGAGCACAAGACCTCTTCAAAGTATCATCAAGCGGGAGAATCCCAAAAAATCATTGTCGACCAAGTAGAATTAGGTAGAGACGCTTCCTGCCAAGTACGCTTTGATGAAAGTTTCGAAACAGTTAGCCGCAAACATGCTGCAATTGTACGCGACGGTGAAAACTGGAAACTTATCCACCTTTCACACTCCAATCCGACATTGGTCAACGGACATCCTATAAATGGGTCCTACTATTTACAAACAGGAGATGAAATACAATTATCCGTTGGCGGACCACGCTTGGGATTCATTGTTCCACAAGGTCGCCAAGCATTAACTTCCAGCATTGGATTGACTGAGAGAATGAGCCTTTTCCGCAAACAAGCCTTACGCCCCTACAAGACCGCATTAACAATCATGGGAATTGTTTTCGTACTGGCGGTGGCAGGATTGGCTGCCTGGAACTACAGTTTAGGTGTAAAAAATGATTTGTTGGCACAGAAGACAGAAGAACAAGAACTTCAACTGAAAGGATACCAAAACCAATTGGATTCACTGGGGACCGAAAGAGCATCTCTAGAAGCACAGCAACGGGAGTTAGAGACCAAATTACGAAACAGTGACGGTAATGCAGAGGCCTTAAAAACACAGTTGGACAACGTTAATAGTCAATTAAAGAATGTCAATGCAAGTTTCTATAAGGTCAAATCAGACTTGGACAATCTCTCAAACAGCATAAGCACTAAAAGCATTGAGAATTCAAGCAATGCCATTAACGCAAATATACAAGAAGGCACCAGACTCTCCAAAGACCAATATTATGAAGACCCTGATATAGCAGATGAACAAGACAGTAATGCTTCAGGAGATTTGAAAGATTATTATGATTATATCTATACAATTAAAGTCGACCGTATTGAAATCGAATATAATGGAACAAAGTTTGATCCGGGCATACAAGTTTCAGATATAATCTGCGGAACTGGCTTCATGCTATCAAACGGAATGTTTGTAACAGACAGGCAGAATGTCGAGCCATGGATATACTCCAACACAGAGTGGAAAGACCCATGGCGTAAACTATTGGCTGTATACAAAGGAGCAGGATGTAATATCATTATCCATTACCGTGCATACAGTACCAAAGGAACTGGAAAGCCTCTGACATTTACCAGTAGCGATTTTGCCAAAGACGGACGAAATGATGTACAAGTGACCGAAATAGAAGTAGATAAATCCATCAGGGTACAACTAAGGGAACATGGGATAAAATTGACCTATACACGTAGGAAATATATCAGTGTCAGCATTGTTACCCCTGCTGCCAACAGTTGGGCATACATTAGAGGAAAAGGCGTTTATGGTGAGGGATTGCCTTACGACATTACCGCCGCAGACAACATGAGTGGAGGTACAGAAGTTCAAATGGTGGGCTATGCAGGTTATGCTGATATTCATAATCTTACTCCGGCTCATTTCAATGACCATACCAATATAGCCGATACAAAATACGAGACTACCATATTACAGAATCGTGTGGCAGAGCCCGGTTATTATGGTTCTCCAGCATTCCTTCTAGAAAATGGTTCTTACAAAGTAGTGGGTTTCATGGTAGGAAGCATAGAGGGTAAGGATCGTTTAGTACCAATCAGAAATTTAATACATTAAAATTAAACATGTCCGAGATAAGCATTAAATTAGCGGCAGGTACCAATGTTGGTTTAGTCAGGAAAAACAACGAAGACAATTTTGTTGTCAATCGTGATTTATGCCAATCAGAGTGGATTATCCCCCAATCGATAGAACCCATTTCTTTAGGACGGTATGGCAGCATATTGGTAGTGGCCGACGGAATGGGCGGCACCAATGCCGGAGAAGTTGCTTCTGCCATAGCCATTGAGACGGTGCAAAATGCATTCACCCCCGAGAATTTAGGAGATATTATTACGCAGGAAGGCATTGTTACCTCAGAAGAAGCCGTTGAAGAATTTCTGGGTAGAACTGTCAAAACCGCTGATTTAAATATTGTCAATGCAAGTAAAGAAGATAGTAGTACCCAGGGAATGGGTACTACTATTGTCATTGCTTGGATATTGAACGATAAAGCCTATATCTGTTGGTGTGGCGACAGTCGTTGTTATGTATTCAATGGCAATTCAGGTTTTTGCCGTTTATCTAAAGACCATTCCTATGTACAAGATTTAGTAGATCAGGGAAAACTAGATCCTGAAAATGCGTTTGACCATCCTTACAGTAATATCATTACCCGCTGTTTAGGAGACCCGACCAATCGTTCCAATCCCGATTTCCGTTCCTATAATTTAAAGGATGGCGATACTCTCCTACTGTGTAGTGATGGGTTATGTGGTTTATGCCACGACGAAGAGATAATGCAAATTATAGAAGAGAACCAGGATGATTTAATGACATGCAAGGATAGGTTGATAGAAGCTGCTCTTGAAGCAGGTGGATATGACAATATTACGATTGTGTTATGCCACATCATGCTACAGGATACCGAGCCCAAAGTAAAGTTGAATAATACAGTGTTCAGCAAACCCAACCACCACAAAATCCGGAAAATTCTTCTGTTACTCCTGGTACTGGCTTTAGCGGCAGGCTTCTATTTATATAGAAATCCACAGCAATATGCAAAATGGAAAACGATACTATATCAGGCAGATACGGTTCTGGTTACAGAGACAGACACTACTAACACTACCCTAACAGATTGATTACTATTGTGAAACTATGCAACTGAAAAATGGTGATATATTTGCTGAACACTATCAGCTGAAGAAACTATTAGGAGTCGGAAGCTTTGGTGAAGTCTGGCTTGCCCGAAATATATTGGCAGATGTAGACGTTGCCATAAAGTTGTACGGACTGTTGGATGACAACGGCATAAAAGATTTCCGGGAAGAATTCAAACTTGCCTACAAATTACACCATCCCAATCTACTGCACCTTAATCATTTTGATGTTTTTGGACAGTGCCCTTTTTTGGTAATGCCTTACTGTCCCAAAGGGTCCTCAGCGAGCTTGAAAGGCAAAATGTCTGAAAAGCAAATCTGGCGCTTCATACGCGATGTATCATGCGGATTGATGTTTCTTCATAATCAGAATCCTCCTATCATTCATCAAGATATAAAACCCGATAATATTTTGATAGGGGATGATGACAAATTCATCATCTCAGATTTTGGCATCAGCCGTAAACTGGAGCATACTTTTCGTAAAAGTATCAACAAAGTAGAAAGTTCCGGAACACTTGCCTATATGGGACCAGAACGTTTTGCAGAGAAACCACTGATTGTGGCTACCAGCGATATATGGTCTTTAGGGATGAGTGTTTATGAATTATCCACTGGTCTTGTATTATGGGAAGGTATGGGAGGTTGTGTCCAACTGAATGGTGCACATATTCCAGCATTAGATGAGAAATATTCTTCCCAATTGTCCCAGTTTGTTCACGCATGCCTTGCCCTCAACACTTGGGACCGCCCCACAGCCCAACAAGCCTATGAGTTTGCTTGCTCCATACTAAAACAAACAAAGACAGACTCTCCTTCAGTACAGCTGAAGCCTATTGCTCCACTTTTTCCTAAAACAACATCACCACGCCTTAAAGAAAAGTTCTGTCCTTCGAACATGCATAAACGCATAGCAGGATGGACCGGCCTTGGTATAGTATTGATTCTATTGCTTGTCAAAGGAGGTTCCATATACTTTAGACACCTTGAAGAAGAGCGCAAGTACGCTGCATGCCGTACAGAAGAAGACTACAGAGATTTTCTAAAAGAATACCCCTCCTCATCTCATGCAAACTTTATAAAACAATTTTTGGGAAACAAGGTAAATCCAATCTCCCCAATAAATAGAGAAGAAAACATCGTTATGGACTCGGTAAAAACGGATACTGCAAAACTTGAACAGTTCCAAGAGGAACCTAAAAAACAGATTGTCCACCCACATCCACAACCTTCTTCACAGCCAGTTCTTCCCATTACTGATATAAGAGAAGTCAGAAGAGAAAATGAAGAACGCCTCTTCTATAGTTGCCAGTCGGTAGCAGATTACGAAGAATATTTGCGAAAATATCCCAAAGGCAGGTTTGTACACAAAGCCAAAAGAGCAATCCAGCAAATAGAATCAGAAATGATGCAGTCCAATCCTTCCACTCAAGAAATACACATAAGGAAAAATACAAGAGTCAATGTCAGACTATAAATAATGAATAGGGCATTCCAATGTTTGAACTGCCCTATTCACTATTCAAATACTTGATTTTATTTAATCGTCACCATCGTCGCCCCAAATCCGTACTCCTGGAACGAAGCATCCTGATGGCGGCAGTCAGGATATTTACGTTTCAGCTCGTCCAGCAAGGCTTTACGCAGCACTCCATCTCCCTTGCCGTGAATAAAGACGATGCGTTGTTCGCGCTTTTTCTTGTATTGTTCCATCACTTCACGAAACTTATCCAGCTGGTAATTCAATATTTCGCTGTTGCTCATGCCGCAGGTGTCATCCAGCAACTCGCCAATATGCAGGTCAATTTCGACAATCCCATTCTTGCCACCACGCTTGATGACCGTCTGCGGTTTGGACGGAGTATCTGCCGTTTTTTTCTGTATCAAAGCCTCCTTCAGTTCCTCTGCCGAAACATACACCTGCTTGGCAGGCTGGTCATTCCGGACAATATCATACACCAAGGCCGGTGTTTCAAAGAAAACCGTCTGCTGGAATGTATGCAGTTTATAGAACTTTACCATATCTATGCGGACTTCCACACTGACAGCCGGTTTCATTGTGAACGCACGGTTATCTTTGAATGCCACCAGCTGTACCATCACACGTTCACGGTCGTTCAACTCGGACTTTTCGAACTCCTCCAGCAGAAGTTTCGTATTCGGCTCTATCAAACCATGCGAACGGGCTGTCCAGGACTTTCCTTCGGCACTCGAATAGGTGTAATACATATAATAATTACTGTCGTTCACCAAATATGCCTCGAAAGGTGTAGTGCTGACAGCCTTGATATCCTCCGGAACAAAAGCCAGAAAAACATTCAGGATATCTCCACCTTTCATCTCGGGCTGACGATAAACAGATATCTGCGGTTTCTCCAAACGGACCGATTGAGACTCTGAAACCTGAGACTCCATAGCAGACGGCCTTGCCGCAGTAGCGGCCGTGCGCAATTGTTGCTCTTCTTCCCGCTTCTTCTTGGCAGCCGCTTTGGCTGCCGGAGTGGGGATATTATAATCATCGGTCTCTATCACCACACATTCGTTTATGGGCATCGGTATGTCAAAACCGTCGGCATCTTCCACCAACACGATGTTTTTCCCTTGAAATCCTGTCACAACACCGCCCCCAACTTCGCTGAGGAAACGAACTTTATCTCCTATCTTCATAGTAACTTATCTTTTAGTTTGTCTTTTCCTACTTTCTTCCTGCAAAGTTAGGAATTATTTCCCTTATTCTTCAAATCTTCCCAAATATCCGTACCTTTGCAGCCGATATAATAAAGAGAAAGCCATCATGAAAGAAGACCCCAGACATATCAGAATCAGCGAATTCAACTACCCGTTGCCGGACGAACGCATTGCAAAGTTCCCATTGTCCGTACGTGACCAGTCCAAACTGTTATTGTATCGCCACGGAGAAGTTTCAGAAGACAGATTCACTTCACTGCCGGAGTATCTGCCATCGGGAAGCCTGATGATATTCAACAATACCAAAGTCATCCAAGCACGCCTGCATTTCCGGAAAGAAACGGGAGCACTGATTGAAGTATTCTGCCTGG
>OHTV01000748.1_pt1 | contig 13150 bp, 8 predicted proteins | sample 1579041 | NCBI WGS metagenome assembly OHTV01 (sample SAMEA3879583, study PRJEB24766) | human gut metagenome | biome: human-associated habitat; feature: feces | place: USA | collected 1985/1987
GCGGCAGGATCTGCCAGACATACACCTGCAAAACTTGTTTTTCCTGCAATAAACATAACGATCGCACTTCTTGCCGCCAGTTCAAACACACCGCCCAGCATGGGAACCAAGCCATATCCCAGTCCCTGAAGTCCGTTTCTGTAGAGGAAGATACTTCCAAGGAACGGATATGCCCAGAATACCGTATGAAAATAAGTAACAGAAACATTAATAACATCCGTCTGGGACTTGTCAATAAATAACCAGGTCATGTACTTTCCGAAAAAGAACATTATGATCATAGTGATCACACTCCAGATCAGGACCATGATCTGGGTATATTTCATTCCTGCTTTTACACGGTCCATCTTTCCGGCGCCCCGGTTCTGTCCTACATAGGTTGCCATCGTCGCACCAAAAGCTACAAATACCGTTGCAATGATATTCTGTATTTTTCCCGCAGCGGAAAATCCTGCCATATATACAGAACCGTAAATATTTACCGCACCCTGCACAATAATGGTTCCGATCGCTGTGATGGAAAACTGAAGTCCCATGGGAATACCAAGGGCCAGCAGATAACGGAAGCTGGTAAAAGAAACTTCAAAGTTTTCTTTCTTCAGATGCAGGATCGGGAACTTTTTGATAATATAGATCAGGCAGCAGACTGCGGAAATTGCCTGCGCGATAACCGTAGCATAGGCACAGCCTTCCACTCCCATCCCGATTTTTACAATAAACAGAATATCCAGGAACACATTGATCACTGCCGAAATGATCAGAAAATACAGCGGAGATTTTGAATCTCCAAGTGCACGGAGAAACGCTGCCAGTGAATTATATGCCGCTGTTACGATCAGGCCTGCATAAATAATTCCCATATATCCCTTCACAGATCCCATCAGATCCTCCGGTGAATTCATCAGCCGCAGAATCGGTTCATTCAAAGCCTCAAAGCCAATGGTCATCACAATGGCAAAGGCTGCTGCCAGATAAATGGACATAGCTACGTAATGACGCATCTTATCATATTGCTTCGCCCCGAACCACTGGGATACCAGAATGGCAAAGCCACTGCTCAGTCCGTTAAGCCATCCGGTAACAAAAAACATCAGTGAACCGGTGCTTCCGATTGCAGCCAGCGCATCTACTCCCAGGAACTGACCCGCAACAATGGAATCCGCAATGTTATAAAACTGCTGAAAAATATTTCCGAGACACATGGGAATCATAAACCGGATGATCAGGCTCACCGGATTTCCCACAGTCATATCATTGGTCTTATCTTTTGCCATTTTTTACCTCAACTCCTTTTCTCTAAATATAAATATCTTTTATTTTTTAAAAACAATTAATTTACTGATTATATAATTCAATACGATCACAACCACCTGAGCGATCAGCTTCACTGCCATGCTGTTAAATCCAAGCCAGGTGATGAATACTGCAAGGATCGCTTCTTCCACAACCAGGGTAAAGAGTCTTCCACCGAAAAACGAAGCCATCTGCTTTAAAAATCCGGCTGCCGAATCTACCTGACCGTCGAATACCCAGGTTCTGTTTGTAAAATACTGAAACAATACACAGACTACCCAGCAGATCACATTGGCGATCAGCGCATTTATTCCGAGCATGCCGTCCAGCCATGCATACAGTGCTATATTCAGAAAAAATGTGATCCCGCCAAAGAACAGATACATCAGAACTTCCTTATGTTTTTTATAAAAAGGTTCAAATATGTTCAATACAGGAAGATGCATCAGTCTGTCAAAAATGTCTCTTTTTTCCTCCATATCCATATCCTTTCTTCTTTGTCATATGTAAACTTGTATACCATAGCAAAAAATATCCTGGATGTCAACGCATTCCAGGATATTTCTATAGTTTGTTTCTTTAATGTTTTTATCTATATTCTGTCATCAGTTTGTAAAGACCTTTTACAAAAATTTCGGTCATTTTCTGCAGACTCTCAATGCTTAAAAATTCATTTGCTTCATGAGCCAGTTCTTCCTCATACGGAAACAGCGGCCCAAATGCCACAGCATTAGGAAGTGCCCTTGCATAGGTAGCTCCGCCAATAGCCATTGGCTCTGTATCCATATCCCCTGTCACTTCCTGATAGGCCTCCATCAGACACCGGATCAGTGCTGAGTCCTTTTTATGGTACACCGGAGCCAGATAATCTACTTCATTATAAAAGAAGCCATATTTTTTCAGCTGTCTCTCCAGCAGCTCCCGAATATCATTATACTCCACAGATGCAGGATAACGAATATTACACTGCAGAAAAATCTTTCCATTTTCATCCATATTCACAGTTCCCACATTAAACGTCAGTGCCCCTGCGGAATCCTCCATGGCACAGCCCAGACGCTCTCCGTCATAATCCATTCCTATGGCCTGATGAAAACATTTCATATAAGAAGCATGAGAAAGTTTTTCGCCAAATTGTCCCAGCGTTTCCAGAAGACAGGAAACTGCATTAAACCCTTTTTCCGGACTCATACAATGTGTACTGATCCCTCTGACTGACAATTTCAAAAATCCATCTGTGATCTTTGCTGTAACCTGTTCCGGAAGCGCAATGCTTTTTACTGCCGCCTTCGGATCTTCACATTTCAGAAGACAGGACGCCTCGTCCGGAACAATATTTCTGCTACGTCCACCTTTTAATTCCACAATTTGTATCTCTGCTCTTTCATCCACAGATTCCACAGAAGAAAGATCAAAGTCAAGAAGTCCTTTTTCGCAGTATAAAAGTGGAAAATTAGCATCTGGTACGATAGATACCTGTGGAAGTATTTCTGCATGATCCAGATAATAACGAATACATTGCCAGCTCTCTTCCTCATCGGTTCCCACAATCATGCGAAGACAGGTATCTTTTGGAATCAACTGATTATCTGCAAGATATTTCATAGCAAAAAGTGAAGACACCAGAGGGCCTTTATCATCTGAAGTTCCTCTTCCATAAAGCTTTCCATCTTTTTCCACAGGATCAAACGGATCTGTGTTCCATCCCTCTCCTGCACTGACCACATCTGTATGGCAGAGGATTCCGATCATCCTGTTTCCCTCTCCGGCAGTGATCTCTCCGGCATAACCATCATAATTTTTTACCTGAAATCCCATTTGCTGTCCCATTCTAAGGACGTACTCCAGAGATTTTTGGATATTTTTTCCAAAAGGTGCTCCTTTAGATGGTGCATCCTCAAAAATCCCGGGAATAGCTACCAGTTCTTTTAGACATCTGACCATTTCCGCTGTATTTTTTTCTACATATTCTCTAGCCATTTATTTATCACCTTTTTTTACCAGTCTCCACACCAGATACAGGATTCCGGAAACCAGCATTCCATTGATAAAAGAAATTCCCACAGTCAAAAACGTAGCTGCAAAACCAAGAGCCCAGGTCACGATTCCAGCCACTGACCATCCTTCACGTAATGTAAAGTTCTCTGCTTTTCCTTTCCCAAGGCTCCAGTATTCCACAATAAACAGAGCAATGATCGGCATAAACGCATTTCCAAGAAGTGTAAGAAATCCCTCAAAATTTCCGGCTACACCAACAGCTGCCAGAACTGTTCCCACAGCTCCAAGTATAACCGTTGCCATAGAACGGCCGCTTTCTTTCAGATTGAATACCATAACTGCATTTAAGCCTGCACTGTAGGCATTGGTAGTATTCGTTGTCCAGGTTGCCAGGATCAGTACGACCATTCCAAGGAACGGAAGGCCAATATTAGAAAATACAAGTGAAATGTCATACTGCTGGGCAATTCTCGTCATTACCGCTCCGAGAATAAGCATAGCCATTCCTGCCGGCATCACACCGATAGCAGAAGAAAGGACTGTATCTTTTCTTGTTCTCTGATATCTGGTAAAATCAGGTGCATTCAAGGCGCCGGTGGCCATAAAACTGATAGTAAGTACAACTCCATCTGCAAAGCTCATGGCCGGATCTTCGATAGTCATACTTAAATTTCCGGTTCCGAAACGCTGGATTGCTACCACACACCCGATCACAGTTACGATCACAAGTGCAGGAATGGCAATCTTATTCAGTTTATCCAGAGCATTGATTCCATATACAGCTGTAACCAGCATGATTATTCCCCACACAACCGTTGATACCGGAATCGGGATTTTTACTCCTGTGCTTGCTTCGATCAGATTGGAAAATGCAGAGCCACAGACACCGTTCTGCACTGCAAACCAACCGATCATGGAGATCATAAATAATGCAGAGATCAGCTTTGATGATCCCTGTTTTCCAAAAACGCCAGATGCAACAACACATGTCGGTACACCAAGATCACTTCCCATGATTCCACAAAATATCATCAACGCCACGATCACTGCATATCCGATTACCCCTGACCAGATGGCCTGAGACATCGGCATAGACTCTGCCAGGATTCCTCCCAGCATCAGACTGGGCACACAGATCATAATTCCCGCCTGGATCATGGCAACATCTGCCCAGCTTTTTCTCTCTTCCATCGGAACCTGTTCCAATGTGACAGATTCCACATTTCCTGTTTTCTTTTCCTGTTCCACTCTCATACCTCTTTATTCTTTTTTATCTCCAGCATAGATTCGATCCGCACAGCCAGAGAAATGATCTCATGAAAAAGCAACGGCTGTTCTTCCACATCAAGATAATTTCTCAGACGGTTAATACGATAACGGATCGTATTCTCGTGCTGTTTCAGTTTTTTGGCAGTTTTTTTAAAATCTCCATTGCACTGTACATACGCCCTTGTTGTAAGAAGCATGTCCTCCATGCCTTCTTCCGTTGTTTTCGCCGCAATCTCTCGACAAAATTCGTCATAAAATTCCTGCATTTCCCGACTTCCCCTGATAGGCAAAAGAAGCTGCTGCGGAGACAATGGATCATAGACCTGCTGCCTCCGGTCCGATGCCTGTGCCATGTCCAGGGCGTCTCCTGCTTCAAGAAGTGTTCGTTCTACTCTGTATCTGGCATAAGGTCTGCCAATTCCAAGTCTGCGGTTATGATAGCTTCTCAAAAGCTGTTCACACACTACATTTTTATGCTGTTCCAGTTCCTTCCTGGAATCTGCACTCAAAATACAGATATCATAGTTATCCGCCGGAATAAATATATCAAAAGATGAACAGACTTCTCCTGTTTTTTTTCTTTGTGTGATCTTCCGCCGTTCATCCCGGATATAAACAGCCTGTACGTACTCCCTGATCCCCGGATTAATGCTAAAAAGGATCTTCATTCGCTCCTGGGGCAGAGTCCTCGATGCTAGGATCTTATCCAGTTTCAGCTGATTAAGCACATTTGTCTGTTCTTCCAGGATACATTGATTAATAACTCCAAGGACCTCTGCATAAGAAATATCTTCCCTCATACAGATCACAGGAAACTGCTTCTCTTCACAGAAAGCAAGCATTTCTTTCGAAAAAAGCTCTGCTCTCTCCTCCATCATCACACAGAGCCCACTGCAGTTTCCTTTTACAAGAAGCGCCAGAACCTGCATCAGTTCTTCTGATTTCGGCTGAAACTGCAAAAGAGATGTGATAAAAAAATCTCCAGGTGCCAGAATATCTTTCTCCAGCACATCCTCTTTAAATGGCGCATCAAAAACAGATGCCCGCTTTACGATCCGGCCAAGTCCGGCCCGTCCTGACAAAATTTTTACATTCTCAAACAAAGGTGCATTTAAAACCTGCAATAAAGATATGTTCATATTATTTATTCTCTGAATGCAGCCAGCTCTTTCAGATATGGATCTGTTATTCTCCCTTCATCCATGATCTGTACACCATCAAGCCATACAGAAGAATTCAGGCAAATGCCATCACAGTGGGATTTTGCATCCTGTCCGTGCGGCGGAGCGTCAAATGGGCTGACATAACCAATTCCCCACTCTGTGGATCCCCATACACGCTCATCCTCCACAATATTGCCGGTAAGAACCGCTCCTGGATTAAACCCATACGCAATATGTGCAAGCTTGAACATTCCCTCATCTTCAAAGCTTTTCAAATGCTCTTCAAAAATGGCTGCATCACGGCCTCCTTCAATTTTTACGATTTTACTGTTTTCAATTGTAAGACGGATCGGCGCATCCGGTGTGGTTCCAAAAGGTGGGGTTACAGATCCGTCAAAAACGATCACGCCATTGATGCTTCCAAATCGCGGCACAACATTGATCTGTCCTGTAAGCATATGGATTCCTGGTACTGTTGCGTTTCCGCAGTCACATGCTGTATAATGGCCAGGATCGATTTCAAATGATATATCACATCCAGCCGGAGTTGTGACACGCATGTTCTTTGCATTTTTTGTTTTTTCAGTGATCGCAAGCATAAATTTTTTGAGCTGCTCTGTCTCCACATTGCCGATGGTACGGATCATGAGGTCAGGGTTAAAATCTACCAGACACATGTAACGCATTTTTTTGTTCTCTGCTTCTGCACGCTCAAATGGTGTGGAATAAAGAAGCCACTGATGATTAAATTCGATCCATACATCTGCACAGAGAAGTGCTGCACTTAACGCATCGACCGGAAGATCCGGATCTGCTGCTTTTCCTACTCCCCCTGGTGTGGGAACTGAAATTACCATTGCATGTGCTCCTGCATTTTTTGCACTGTTTTTTACTGCTTCTACAACCGATGCATCCGAATCATCATCTGCTGTGATGATCACAGTTTCTTCAGGCTTCACGCCAAAAATTTCTTTTACCAGCTTATCTGCTGCTGTTTCAAGTGTGATATCCATGTTTTTTCCTTTCCAATTCGTGGTGTCCCGAAAAATATTTATCTGATCTTTAACTTTTCCAGGTCACTGTAATTGTTTAACATGATAGCACAGTGATTTTTTAATTTGTATGGAATTATTCCAAAATACAGAACAGAAATTTGTAATTTTTTCAAAAAAATAAGCCATGGCTTATTTTTTGCCATGGCTTATGGAGATCATCATTTATGCTTTTATCGCCCAGCGCATCTTCGTTGATCTGGCACGTCCATTCTGAGCGCATTCCTGAGCAGACGGTCGGATCACATCTTTGGAATAATCAGAATAAATTCCTTCTTTGTATCCCTGTTTCAGTGCTTTCTTTACCAGTTTGTCTTCTCCGGAATGGAAGGTAAGGATTGCCACACGTCCGCCTGGTTTCAGAGCTCCGGGGAGTTTTTCCATAAAATCATAGAGAACCTCGAATTCCCGGTTTACATCAATACGCAGCGCCTGAAAAACTCTCTGGCATGTTTTTTTGACCATGTCTTTTTTCTCTTTTTCCGGAAGAAAATCCAGAGTCTTCTCGATCACTTCCCGAAGTTTCGTAGTGGTATCTATGCGGTTGCCCTTACGGATCTCATCGGTGATGGCTTTGGCGATCTCCTCACAGTACGGCTCATCGGAATTTTCATCCAGCATTCCGGCAAGTTCTTCTCTGGAAATGGTATCCAAACGTTCCGCCGCACTGATCCCGGATTCCTGATTCAGTCTTAAATCCAGAGGTCCGTCCACTTTAAAGGAAAAACCTCTCTTTGGATTGTCGATCTGCATGGAAGATACTCCGAGATCTGCCAGGATAAAATCAAATCCGCCTACTTCTTTCGCAATCTCATCAATGGTGCAGAAATTCTGGAGTTTAATTGTCAGGATATCTTCCCCGAAGCCCTGCTCTGCCAGACGTTTTCTGGTCTTGGCAGACTCTTCCGGGTCCACATCTGTGGCATACATATGGCCCTGGCCTTTCAGACATTCCAGCATAGCTCTGGTATGTCCACCATATCCAAGTGTGGCATCAAATCCAACCTGCCCCGGTTTGATCTCCAGAAAATCAATGATCTCCTTCACCATAATGGAAATGTGCATTCCCGCCGGTGTATTCCCCTTGCTGATCACATGTTCAATAGTATCTTTATATTTCTCAGGCTGAAGCTCTTTATATTTCTCTTCGAATTTCTTCGGATATTTTCCTTTATATCGTACCCGCCTCTTATGCGGTGTCTGTGATTCCTGGTTCATAAAATTCTCCTTATCCTCTGGCATGATCTGCCCTGTTTCTTTCATGATACCATGAATCCTTTTTTCGTAAACTGCCGGAATCACCCCAGTAGAAAACTTTCAGTTATGCAGCCGAAAATTTCTCTGTATAATACTTCTCCAGATACTCATAAAAATGGTCTCTGTCTATATGATATTCCTCCGGAACGTCAAAGAGGAGTTTTTCCAGCATCTCATCCATAATCCCTCTGGCTTCTTCCTGGCTCATCCCTGCTTTCAGATGTTTTCCCAGATACATGTTGGAAATATAATCATAGATCGGATAATATTTTTCCGGGTTCTCTGCCGTCTTTTCATCGTAATAATCATGATATTGCTCATCCATCAGCGTCAGGATCGTCGTTGCATAGTTGTCATCCTGATTATATTCATCCAGCTGTTTTGCGTAATATCCAAGACTGTGATTCACATAATCATCCAGAGAATAATTGTCCATACATTCGATCATTATTTTATGGGCATTGCTCTGCATCTGATAGGCAATATCGTTTTCCTCATAATCAAAAAGGCTGACCGCAAACAGGGAATTGATTGCCTCCGCATTGGGAACATCATAATAATTCAGTCCGGCAAATTGAATGTATACTTTGTTTCCGTCTTCATCTGTATAATGGCTGTCCCGCAGACAATGGCTCAGTTCATGGAAGATCACCTGATAATCCCAGGTTCCTTCTTCGTATTCTTTATCTTTCAGCACATAAATCTTATTCTCTGATTTCACGTAACATCCGCAGGAATAAACATCCCAGCTGACTTTTAACAGTTCATCCTCTGTACATTCCACAACTTCCAGGCTCTGAAGATTCTGATAAAAAGGACGAAGTTCCACATCCGGATATTTTTCAAACACACATTTGCAGTATTCTTCCATAAGTGGTTTGAATTTATCCGGGATTTTCGGATTCTGCCTGATCACCTCCTCAAAATCCTGAAGGCTTTTTTTCTCAAAGGAAATGGCCTTTTCAATATAATCCATGTCGTAAATATACAACCGGTGAGTCATATCTCTGTGATCCAAATACGTATCCAGCTCAAACGCTTTCTTCTCTTCTTCCTCTGAAACTTCTTCGTTCTCCGCAGCTGGCTCATCTTCAGAATCTATCCCCGCAGAATCTGCCCCGGAATTGGCGGATGCATGAAAATCTTTTTCAAATTCTTTTACTGCCTGTCTGGTTCTGATCACGGAAGGCACGATAACTATTCCTGCCAGGATACACAGAATCATTCCTGTGATAATAAAAATTTTCTTTTTCATGGTTCTTTCCCCTGTATAAAAAAAGCTCCTGACAATCTGTATTTCTACAGACTGCCAGAAGCTTTCTATGCTTGATCAGGCTGAAGTTTCAGCCTTGAAGCAATATGAAGTTCTGCTTAGGCGTTCTTCTTAGCGATTGCTGCCTGTGCTGCTGCAAGACGAGCGATCGGTACACGGAACGGTGAGCAGGATACATAGTCAAGTCCGATCTCGTTGCAGAACTCTACGGAAGACGGATCTCCGCCGTGCTCACCGCAGATACCTACGTGAAGTTTCGGGTTAACCGGTTTTCCAAGCTGGATTGCCATCTTCATAAGTTTACCAACGCCAACCTGATCAAGTTTAGCGAATGGATCGTTCTCGAAGATCTTAGCATCATAGTAAGCGTTAAGGAACTTACCAGCGTCATCTCTTGAGAATCCGAATGTCATCTGTGTAAGATCGTTAGTACCAAAGCAGAAGAAATCAGCTTCCTTAGCAATCTCATCAGCAGTAAGTGCAGCTCTAGGAATCTCAATCATAGTACCAACCTCGTATTCAAGGTCGATTCCTGCTGCCTTAATCTCTTCATCTGCTGTCTCAACAACAGTCTTCTTTACATACTTTAATTCCTTAACCTCACAGATAAGCGGAATCATAATCTCCGGCTTAACATTCCAGTCAGGATGTGCCTTCTTAACATTGATTGCAGCTCTTATAACAGCTCTTGTCTGCATCTTGGCAATCTCTGGATATGTTACTGCAAGACGGCATCCTCTGTGTCCCATCATTGGATTAAACTCATGAAGACTTGCAATAATATTCTTAATAGTCTCTACTGACTTGCCCTGTGATTCAGCTAACTTCTTAATATCTTCTTCCTCTGTAGGAACAAATTCATGAAGAGGTGGATCAAGGAATCTGATAGTTACAGGATTACCTTCAAGTGCCTCATAAAGTGCTTCGAAATCCCCCTGCTGATATGGCAGAATCTTATCCAGTGCTGCTTCTCTTTCTTCTACAGTATCAGAACATATCATCTCTCTGAATGCTGCAATTCTGTCCTCTTCAAAGAACATATGTTCAGTACGGCAAAGTCCGATACCTTCTGCTCCAAGTTCTCTTGCCTTCTTGGCATCCTTAGGAGTATCTGCATTAGTACGAACCTTTAACTTTCTGTACTTATCAGCCCACTCCATAACTCTTTCAAACTCTCCTGCAATCTTGGCATCAACCGTAGGAATCTGTCCATCATATATGTTGCCTGTTGTACCATCAATAGATATATAATCTCCTTCATGGTATTCCTTGCCTGCAAGTGTGAACTTCTTATTAGCTTCATCCATTGCAATATCACCACAGCCAGATACACAGCAGGTTCCCATACCTCTTGCAACAACCGCTGCATGGCTTGTCATACCTCCTCTTACAGTAAGAATACCCTGTGAAGCCTTCATACCTGTAATATCTTCTGGCGATGTCTCAAGTCTTACAAGAACAACCTTCTCTCCTCTTGCATTCCACTCTTCTGCGTCTTCTGCTGAGAAAACAATCTTACCACATGCAGCGCCAGGAGATGCTCCAAGACCTCTTCCTGCTGGAGTTGCAACCTTAAGTGCAGCTGCATCAAACTGAGGATGAAGAAGTGTATCAAGATTACGAGGATCAATCATTGCAACTGCTTCCTTCTCTGTTCTCATCCCCTCATCTACAAGGTCGCATGCAATCTTTAATGCTGCCTGTGCTGTTCTCTTACCATTACGTGTCTGTAACATGAACAGCTTGCCATGCTCTACTGTAAATTCCATATCCTGCATATCTCTGTAATGTTCTTCCAGAGTTGCACACACATCCTTAAACTGCTCAAATGCTTCCGGGAACTTCTCACTCATTTCCTGAATATGCATTGGAGTTCTTACTCCGGCAACAACATCTTCACCCTGTGCGTTAGTAAGGAACTCTCCAAAAAGTCCTTTAGCACCAGTTGCAGGATCTCTTGTAAATGCAACACCAGTTCCACAGTCATCCCCCATATTACCAAATGCCATAGACTGTACATTAACTGCTGTTCCCCAAGAATAAGGAATATCATTATCTCTTCTGTATACATTAGCTCTTGGGTTGTCCCATGAACGGAATACAGCTTTTATAGCTCCGTATAACTGTTCCTTAGGATCATCTGGGAAATCCTTGCCAATCTTAGACTTATATTCAGCCTTAAACTGTGTTGCAAGCTCCTTAAGATCATCCGCTGTAAGCTCTACATCAAGCTTAACCCCTCTCTCATCCTTCATCTTATCAATAAGCTCTTCGAAATATTTCTTGCCAACTTCCATAACTACATCTGAATACATCTGGATAAATCTTCTATAACAATCCCATGCCCATCTTGGATTGCCAGATTTCTGTGCAATTACATTAACAACGTTCTCGTTAAGTCCAAGATTAAGGATTGTATCCATCATACCCGGCATAGAAGCTCTTGCTCCAGAACGAACAGAAACTAAAAGTGGATTCTCCATATCTCCAAACTTCTTGCCTGTAATCTGTTCCATCTTCTCAATATGTTCGTTAATCTGTCCCATGATCTCATTATTGATTTCTCTACCATCCTCGTAATACTGGGTACAAGCTTCTGTTGTAATTGTGAATCCCTGTGGTACAGGTAGACCGATATTAGTCATCTCTGCCAAATTCGCACCTTTACCACCGAGAAGCTCACGCATATCTGCGTTACCCTCTGTAAACAAATACACCCATTTCTTTCCCATAACAAAACCTCCATAATTTAATATTCAGTTATTTAAGTAGTATATTTCTTAGCTTGTTAAAATTATAACATAGTAATCGTTTTCGTGCAACCATAAATGTATTTATTTTAATACAATTTTATATACAAGCCTTACATTTACAGAATATGCTTAATATGGGAAAATATTCATGCTGTACTAAATAGTACAACAATAGAGCCATCACTGAAAACACAATATAAGGAGGATTTTTCTATGCCTAAAGACCCTGTTATGCTTTTAAGCTTTGTCAATACACAACTTCGAGACAATTACAATACATTAGAGGAACTGTGCAAATCTTATATGATTTCTGAGGAAGAAATAACCAATAAGTTAAAATCAATTAATTATGAATATAATACTGAAAAGAACCAGTTTATCTAGTTCTGTATAAATATGTCTTAATCTGATTATTGATTCGTTGTTCATGATACCTATAGGTAGTCGCATTATCACTTGATTTATAGGACATATCCAGGCAGAATCCTTATTCAACCTTCACTTTTTCTTCCAATCTGCCTATAGATAAACTTCCTCGTGCCTGCCTGATAGGTATATTCCTGCAATTTCATGTATTCCTGCCTGAAATTTGCCTATATAGATTGATTATTTATTGTTCTTATAGGAACACGCAGAAGTAAGTTCCTGAACAGAAACAGACTTTTCCATAAAATAAAAGCAATGCCAGTATCCACTCTTCCCAGCATTGCTTTATCTTTATATATTATATTGTCAGCTATCACTCCATATCCGGACACTTGTATCCCGCATTAATCATATTAGCTCGCAGCTTTTCTACACTTACCCCTAGCTTTTGTGCACCCTTTTCCATACTTATGCTCTCATCTTCGACCAGTGAATATATCATCTGGTTGCCTTCTTCTCTTCCTTTCTGAAGTCCTTTCTCAATTCCCCTGTCTTCAAGTCTCTGCGCTACATCACACATATTGCTCACTCCTTCCTTATCTGACAATATCTCTTCATATCTGTTATCCCCTGTCATAACTGATAAGAACTTTAGTATCTCATCCACATGCTTAATTGTTGTCTTATCATCTGGTATGTAATCTTTGTTCTTTCTCTTGTTCACAA
>OHTV01000750.1_pt1 | contig 13115 bp, 15 predicted proteins | sample 1579041 | NCBI WGS metagenome assembly OHTV01 (sample SAMEA3879583, study PRJEB24766) | human gut metagenome | biome: human-associated habitat; feature: feces | place: USA | collected 1985/1987
ATGTAGAACATAAATACCAGCGTAATAATCGTCAGTAACCCACCTGCAACGAAGAATGAGGCACGCATGCCAAACAGCGTTGCCAATGAACCGCCTACAAGCGGACCAATGACGTTGCCGCAGGTCAGTCCTGCCTGCATAATGCCCAAGCTCACGCCCAGCTTTTCCATCGGCACCAGACTGGTAGCAATCGCCAGGCAGGCGCTCCACAAGCCGGCAGCAAAGCCCTGCAGCACACGCACGCCGAACATCTGCTCCGGCGTAGTTACTATGCCACCCAAAAAGTACGACAGAGCCAGGCCTGCACCCGCACGCACCGCCATCATCTTTTTGCCGCGCGTATCAGCCATTTTACCCCAGATAGGCGCCATGATACCGCCAATCAGAAAGGTTATGGAAAAAATCGCGCCGTTCCACATTTTTACATCGTCTGCGCTCACTCCCAGCTCGTTCATAAGATACATTGGCAAAAAGGGAATAAGCATAGTATAGCCTGCAGCCATCAATACGACATTAGCCGTGAGGATAGCCAGAATAAGCTTCCAGTTTTTCATAAAATCCACCTCAAAATAAAACAATAGTAATAAATTATTATAACGCCGAAGCTGTTTTTTGGCAAATAAAAATCTGCAATACAGCCTCAATTGCATAATAAAAATACACTTAGGGAAATATGCTCTGCCGCAACAGAAGCATATATAAAACTGTACCAAAATAATGCCAACACAACAAAACAGAACGCCGAAACCCGCTTGCCTAACGGATTTTCAGCGTTCTGTCTGTTTTTGGAGGAGAACACGCATGACAACAACACTAGTTACATACACTATATATAGTGTTATATCGTGCTTATATTGCTATAAAAAGCGCTACGCTATTTTAATTATACAAGAAAACAGTATCAAAACAGTATCAACAGAAAAGGCCCGCCAGCGTAAAAATTGGCGGCCTTTTTAGGGGAGTAGAAGAAGTTATAGTTTTCCGTGACAATGCACAAGGCAATTATAGCATAATGCAAAAAGTAAAGTAAACGTAATTTTATATATGCAGACGATATACACCGCTATAAAATAAACGCATGATTTATAACGTGTATAATCACTGTTATAATATGCAAAATATCTGTATAACAATACACTGTATATATGAGAACAAACAGAAAATAATAATTCTACGTCCGATAATACACGTTAAGTTAAATATGCTGTGTACCTGCGTTTATTATATAGACTATATAGAACACAGAGTATATATATAATAGAAGAAACTAGCATAATATGGAAATATGCCGCGTTGCCTGCATCTGTGGTATTATTAGAATAAACAAAAAGCTATATTCTGATATATTCAGAAGGAAGGGGCAGCCGAACTCCGGAAAAAGTTTAGAAAATGCTTGCAGAACAGCTATTTCCTGCCGCTGCAGCCTAAAAGCTACATTACTGCCCAAAATGGGAACTGCAGGAAGTGCGGAAATAAGGCAGGCCGTGACATTGCAGGCGCTGGCGCTTTACTGTACACTAGAAAAGCAAAGGGGGATTTACTATGCAGCCATTAGAGATATTACAAGAAGCAAGAAACGCCAAACTTTACCTGCTGGAAGCTGAAGAACGCTTGCAGGAAGCGGAAAGCATAGCAGAAGGCACCAGGGCGACCAGGTATGACAACACCAGCGGCAGAAGCAGCACGCGCTATTATAGCAGCGGCCTAAACGCTTTAGATTCTGCCATAGATAATTATTACCTTGCATTTAGCAGATTTATAGACGCTGAACTGCAGGCCTGGTTACTTATCGACAAATTGCCGGACGGCCAGCAAGGCAAGCTGATTCTATTCGCCCGGTACTGCTGCTGCAGAAAATGGGCAGATATAGAACAGCGGTATAATATCAGCACTTGCACTTCACACAGGATACACCGCGCAAGCCTGCAGGAATTGGCTAAGCTGCAGCAAGAAGCCGCCAGCTAGTGCCACGAACTCCGATAGAACTCCGCAAGAGCTTCGAAAGAACAGTGAAAGAGTGCCGGGACGCCATACCTTAAAGGCCACGAACAAAGAGCTTGAAGCAAGAACGAACCTAGAGAATGAACCCCGAGAGAACCCCGAGAGAACCCCGACAAACGGCACCTGCAGCCGTTAAAATTACATACTGCGTATACCGAAAAGGGCGCCCCACAAAAACAGGCGCCTTTTTTTATTGGCTAAAACTCTTAATATAGGCATCCCCGAAATAATTTGCCAGGCTTTCAGCATCTGCAGTTGTTAAACCCCGAGAGTAAAACAACTGCGTTAAAGCAGCTTGCAGCAAATCAACAGCGCCGGAATATTTTTCGTTATTGTCGATACCAGCAATTATTATTTGCACCGCCTGCGCCAGCGGATAAGGGGCGCTAACTTCTAAAAGATGCTTGCTAAATTTCACTATTGGCGATTCGTCAAAAATAGCTGCTAGGTTGTCTATATCCCCTTCATCCACAACACCGCCCACAGCCTTTATATATTGCTGCAAAGATTCACGGCAATTTGTGTCGGTACTTTTTTCATCCGTATATAGCAAGGACGTTATAGGAATATCAAGGATGCTTGCCAGCTTCACACGTTTTTCGTATGGGATAACCTTTATTTTTCCCTTTTCGTATAAAGAGATATTATCACGGCCAACATTTAACATGGCAGATAAGTCTTGTTGAGTTATTTTTTTGTTTTTTCTTGCCTGGCGTATAGTATCGCCTATACGCTGGCGTTCTTCTGCATTATCCACAATAAGCACCCCACAACTAAATTACTTAAATTATAACAGTATATAGGCGATTATAGAAGTGGATAAGTGAATTATTTTAAAAAGCGATTGACACTCACGAATTATGGTGTTATGATATAGAAAAGCGATTGACACTCACAAAACGCTTTTAACCACACAACGAAAAGAGGTGACACAATGAACGCCGCATTATTCAAGTATTACATGGCTAAAAACCGCGAAACAATGTCGACGCTGGCAACAGCTTTAGGCAAGTGCAAGGTAACTGTATCTAACTGCGTAAACGGCAACAACAACAGCGAATTTAACCGCGCTGACATTCAAGTCTTAAAAGAGCGCTGGAAGCTGACGCCGGAACAAGTCGACAAAGTTTTCTTGCAGACAGACGCAGAACCGGAAACCTAAGCAGCGCCCTACCCTACCGGCGTTACCAGCACCGGAACCCCACCGCAAGAGCTACCAACCGAAAGCCGCTGCTGCTACCAACAGCAAGGCACCGCCACAGCGCCGCATTTGCCCCACAGAGCGCACGAAAAGGGCAACAGGCATAATTAGAACAGGCGCTGAAACCGATTACAGGAAGCCGAAAGCGAGGTGAAAACATGGAACGGATGATGTATACCGCCGATGATGTTGCTGCAATGCTGCAGGTTAGCAAGTCAAAGGCCTACCAGGTTATTGCAAGCCTTAACAAAGAGCTGAAAGACCTGGGAAAGCTGACTGTTCGCGGCAAAATCAATAAGCGCTATTTTGAAAAAAAGTTAGAGGTGTAGAACATGGCAGCTAAAAGCAAAAACAGCTCAACGGCAACCATAAAAACGCCGTTGAGCGTGGCAAAGATGCAAAGCGTGCTTTTTAAGCAGTTGCTGACTGAAAGAGCCATTGCAAAGCTAAGTCAAAAGACCTGCGACAAGGTGACACCCTACAGACAAGGCCGTTTAGACGCGCTGGAAAGCCTTCTTGATGCTTTAGACCTTTTACAGGCCTTCAATGAGTGGGAACAGCTGCAACGGCAATTACGCCAGGGGCACGCAGTCAAAGGGGCATAGCATGAAAGCAAAGGACGAACTAGCAAGCCTAAAACGCGACCTTGCAAGAGTTTACAAGCTTATTGACAAAATAAGGCCGTTAGCAGTGAACCGCAAGGAAACAGCGCTATATAATGGCGTGCTGATTGTAGCCGTTTGGCTAGTGAAAAAATATAAAATCGAGGTGTAGAACATGGAAAAAAATAATATCTTTTTACAACCGAAACACCAATACAGAGATATTGAAGTATTGGGAAAGCTGCTGCCGGTTCTGCAGATGACAGAGCAAGGCGCTGACATTGCAGAAATTAGCATGATTACCGGCACCGAAAGAAGCGTAGAACTTGCCTTCACCGACGGCAGCCGTCAAGAATTCGTTATCAGTAAAGACCTTCACGGCCTGCAGCTGGTAAAGAAAATCATTAAAATGTTACAAGGGCGGTGAAGATATGAGAACCACAAGAACAGTTAAGCGTTTAAATTATGCACGTGCCGCATTTTATGTATATCTGCTGGCTATGATTGCATTTGTTGCTACTAATGCGGCGGCAAAATTTGCGGCGCTGAACCGCTAAGGAAGGGGCAAGGACTATGATAGACACTGAAGAACTGCCGCCGCCGTCGCTGGCGGTAAAATTAAGCGATGAAGTTACCTATTCCGCATTATGCCGCTTGCATGAGATAGGCAAGAGCGTAAAGCCTTGCCGTTGGGACGGAATGAACTTGCTTGCACATCAATCAGCTGCAGCCGCTGCCGGATATGTTGCCGGTGTACGCCACGAACGTAAACGCCAACGCAAAAAAGCCACCAGCAAACCGCCTGCACCCGGAAACATCACAGGGCAGGAAATGGAGCTGCTGGCAGCGTGGCGAATGATTGGCGATGCAGACAAAAAGCTGATTTTTAAAATGGCTAAGTATTGGCAGAAAGAAGCACAAAAGGAAAAAGCCGCCAGCGCTGGAACGCCGACGGCTTGAGTAAAACAGTTATTTCGTACCACCGATATAACCTTTTACTGTATTTTACCACAGACACAGGCAGGCCGCAAGTTAAAAAAGCGGCCTGCTGCTATATAGGGGGAAACATGGATAAAGCAGAATTTGAACTTATAGCCAAAAGCGTACAAGCAGCAAGTGATGAGCGCAAAGCTGCGGCCGTCATTGCGTATGCTTTCGATGAACCACCGGGCGAAAAAAGTAAAGACCGCTGCTGGATAGAATACGCCGCCGCTGCCGCATTGCTGCACGCCCTGGAAGAAGCAACGCCGGACAAGGCCACGCGTAAAAGCCTGCTGCAGGCAGCCGCTAAACATATTTTAGCAGATTTTTTGCCGATTATTGCACCCGAAGAAGCAGAAGCCTTTATAAAGGCCGCCGCTGAACTGCTGGCAAGCGTACCCACGCCGGAAACGCTGACCGCCGGGAGCATCAAAAAAAGCGTGCACATGATACCAAAGGCGGTAAGCGTGCTGCCGAAAATACCCATTACACCAAAAGAAGAACCGGCAGCAACTGCAGCCGTCACAGTCGCAAAAAGCCGGGGCAAAGAAGCTGCCGTGTATGTAGGACTAAGGGCAGAACTTGCACCCATAGCGCCGCGGCTCACAGTGTTTGACTTATCAGTGATGCAGGCCGCCGCTTCTATTTATGCCAGCGGCACAAAGACATTTAGCAGCAACCAGCTTTACAGGGCATTAACCGGCGCCGATGCACATACAAGGATTACCAGTAAAGCCACGCTGGAAGCAGTAAAAAAGAGCCTGGACACCCTGCAGGCAACAATAATAACCATAGATGCAGAACAGCAGGCCGCCTTGCGTGGCTATAAAGGTTACGCATGGAATAAAAGCACATTCAAAGGCTATATGCTGCCCATGACAAAGCTAGAAACCGCCTACTATTCCGGCAATAAATTAGCTGCTTCTTGCGACTGCTGGCGCATATTGGCCACGCCGCCAGCGCTGGAATACGCCACAACGATAAAGCAAGTGGCCACCATACCGCAAGAGGTGAAACGCCTGCCTAAAGGTGTAAGCGCAACAGTAAATAATATCTGCATCCGTGATACGCTGCTATATTACATTCACTTGAACAGGGGCAAGGGCGCAAAGCTGAACTATAGCACCTTGTTTGAAGCTGCAGGCGTTGACACATCCAACCGGGATACTTGTTATAAAATGCGAAAAGTTACTAGGGCATTGCTTAAATATTGGCAGGAAATAGGCTTTATGCCTGGAGAAACCGACGTTATAACAGGTGATAAAAATGATACTATTTATATTAGTTAAAAATTAGGGGGACTGTATCATATTTGGCGACGGACTGTATCATATTTGGCGACGGACTGTATCATATTTGGCGACAAAAGCACTTTTTGAAAATGCCCTCAAACGCAGACGGGGCAAGGGATACAGGGAACGGCCAAAAAAACCTAAAATCTTTAAAATCTTTAAAATTTTAAAAGCAATGCAGGCGCCTTTTCCAAAAGGCGGCGCCTGCTGCTATTTCTACAGGCCTATAAAGGGAGTGAACGCACTATGATTGACGAACAAGACAAGAGAGCACTAAAAAGCAGCCTAAGCAATTACCTACAGGCCATAGCAGGAAAAACCCAGGGCGGCAAATACAACTGCCCTATTTGCGGCAGCGGAACCGGAAAGCATCATACTAGCGCTTTCAGTATCGCACCGGACGGCCAAAGCTGGAAGTGCTTTTCTTGCAATGCCGGGGGCGATGTATTCGAGCTGGCGGCGCTGGTAAACAAATTAGATCCTAAAGGCGATTTTAACAAAGTTGCTAACATCGTAGCGGATGCAGTGGGTTACAACTTACAGAACACACCCACAGATGCACGGAAAGGCACCGCCACGGCCATGAAAACGAAAACAGGTATAACTTATCCTGTCGAACCAAAAAACACGCCACAGGGCAAATCTGAAAGTGCTGCACAAAGCAAGGCAGATTTCAGCCAGCTAGTAAAGGAAGCTGCCGGCAATGTATCGCAGACTGATTATTTTATTAAACGCGGCTTAAGTGCTGCCACGATAGAAAAATTTAGTTTAGGATATATTACCCCGGAACTAGCGAAAAAGTACGGCCTGCAGGCTAATAGCGTGCTTATTCCCTACTCTACCGGCACGGAAGGCGTATATAATTACTACATCACGAGAAGCACAGAGGGCAAAGAGTACCGGAAACCAAAAACAGAAGTAGCAGGATCTGAACCGCTTTACAATCTGCCTGCACTCTATGAACCTACGGACGCGCCGTTATTCGTCACTGAAGGGCAGATAGACGCACTAAGCATCATGGAATATGAACACGCTGACGCCGTAGCCGTTGGCGGTGTAGGCATAAACAAACTACTGCAGGCCATAGAAGGCATAGAAGGCTTTCAAAGGCCGCTTATTATTGCCACAGATGCAGACGAACGCGGCAAAGAAACCTGCAGGAAGCTGCTGCATGAATTAAAAGGCCGCGCCATAAAAGCGGCGGCCTATAAGCACCAGGACGGCTACAAAGACATTAACGACGAACTGAACGCAGACCGGGACGCGCTGGAACGCAATATATACCGCCACATTCTGCAATTCGACAAAAACAGCCTGCCAGCGCGCTACAAAATGCAGGAATTTTTGCACCGCATTAAAGAAGGCAGGAACGCCAAAACCTACAGTACCGGCTTGAAGGCATTAGACAAGGCACTGAACGGCGGCCTACGTGAAGGCCTTTACTGCATAGGCGCTATGAGCGGATTTGGCAAAACTACCCTAGTATTACAAATTGCTGACACGATAGCTGCAGCCGGTGACGATGTATTATATATCAGCCTGGAAATGAGCGCGGACGAATTGACAGCAAAGAGCATCAGCCGCCGGACATATCAGCAGTGTATAGAATACGGCGCAAGCCGTGAAAGCCTATTAGCTGTTGCAAGAACAACGCTTGACGTGCTGCGTTGCGATATTGCCACCCAGGCACAAAGCAAAACATTCATGGAAGCAGCCACGGCCTACACAGAGCATGAAGCAAGATGCTTGTATATCGTGGAAGGTATGCAGGGCGTAAACGCTGCAAAGGTAAGGCAGCTTGTAAAGCAGCACCGACAGCGCCACGGACGGCCGCCGGTAGTGTTTATAGACTATATGCAGCTATTGACCATAGCAGACACAACGCAGAACACCGACAAGCAAAAAATGGATGCTGCCATTAAGGCGCTGAAGGACATCAGCCGTGATTTTAAAATTCCGGTAGTGGCCATAAGCAGCATGAACCGCGCCAGCTATGACGGCGGCTTGAATATGGCATCGTTCAAAGAAAGCGGCAATATTGAATATACGGCAGATGTATTACTAGCGCTGGAAGCTACCTTGCCGGACGATTGCAAAGGTGACGCCAAAGACGCAAAGAAAAAAAGGCTTGCAGTTTTCAAGAAGAATAATGCACGCCAGCGCCACGGCGAACCGGTTAAGGTTGATATAAAAATCTTGAAATGTAGGACGGCAGCGCCCTTTACTACGGCCACAGTCGATAGCTGCAATATGTTTAACTGCTTCATGGACTGCAAAGAGGAAGCACCAGCACGGCAAGGCTTTAAACTGTAACCAGGAAGAAGGGCAAAAATGAAGCTTGATTTTAGCGAACTGCTGCAGCCACAGGGCAACGAACCGGCGAGGAAGCGGCGAGAAACGGCACCTGCTGCAGCCACAGACAGCACACAGGCCATTATTAAGGCGCTGGAAAGCGGCGGCGATATATACGCCATAGCGCTCATGTTATGCGACGCTTTAGCGGATAACCTGCACAATGAGCTTTTCCGCCAGCGTGCACATGATGCTTTATTCCTGCTGCATCACGATGTACTGCAGCAAGGCAGCAACGATTTTTCACAGAAGCGGTATGAAGAAGCCTATAAAAAATATAGCCTGCTAAGCAACAGCGCCCGGGAGCACCAGAAGCTTGATAAACTGATCAGCGCTGCACAATGGGCACACAAGGTAACACAACACTAGCCATACCTAGAGAAGGCCGCGCACCAAAGCAGCGGCCTTTTTACTAAGGGGGATTTACAATGCCGGTATACCAGGACAAGACCACAGGAAAATATTTCTTCGCCTGCTACTATGTAGATTGGCAAGGAGAACGGCGGCGAAAAATGAAGCGTGGCTTTAAATATGCAAGGGATGCAAAGGCAGCCGAAAGAGATTTTCTGAACCAGCAACACGGCGCAAGCTGCATGAGCTTTAAGGCCTTGTATGAATTATATATAGCTGATTGCCGGGCAAGACTGAAAGAAAGCACAGTGATCAGTAAAGATTCACTTTTTCAGCATTCCATACTGCCGTTTTTTCAGAGATTCGACAATATAGGCAGCATAACGCCAGCGCACGTCCGGCAATGGCAAAATGAACTGCTGACAAAGTACAAGCCTACTTCTTGCCGTCGGATTCACAGCCAGCTTTCGGCAATTTTTAATTTCGCCGTGAAATATTACGGACTTGCAAGAAACGTAGCCTGCATTGCTGGCGGTATTGGAGCACGCAAGGCGAACAGCGCCAGCTATTGGACGCTTGAAGAATTTGACAAGGCTATTGAACAGGTACAGGCATTGCAGGATAAAGCAGCCTTGACAGTGCTTTTTTATAGTGGCTTGCGTGTAGGTGAATTATTGGCGCTGACAATGGCGGACTATGACGGCAGCGCTAACACCATAACAGTAACTAAAACACTTTCACGCACGGCAACAGGCTATATAATAGCGCCACCAAAGACACCAAAGTCAAGGCGAACAGTCACTATTCCTTGCAAGGCTAGTGCCGTGTTAAATGCCTACATAGCGACACTATACGAACCACAGCCACGAGATACTATTTTTATTGGCTTGAATGGAAACCACCTTGCCTACGTTATGAAGCTGGCAGCCGTTGGCGCTGATGTAAAAAAAATCAGAGTGCATGACCTGCGACACAGTCACGCCAGCTTGCTGATAAACAACGGCGCAAACATAAAGGCCGTATCTGAACGGCTAGGGCATGACGATATAAAAACCACGCTAAACACCTACGGACACTTATACAAGAACCAAGATAACGCACTTGCCGCAATGCTTGACAAATTATAAAACAGTATCAAAACAGTATCAACATAACAAAACAGAACGCCGAAACCCGCTTGCCTAACGGATTTTCAGCGTTCTGTCTGTTTTTGGAGGAGAAAATATGAATTTGCTTAAAAAGCAAATAGCAGCTTGTTTAAAAGTAGAGGAGCTAACCAATGCACTTAAGGAAATTGTCAAGGTCAAAGGTCAAGGCTGCAATGCAAAATCAGGAAGGGACGATATACATTGGTTAGCCATCACTAACTTCACGATTATTGTAGCACATATTTTTACAGTTAGCAATAGCTAATTTTAATTTTTTTATTTTTTTTCGCGATTAACGCTGCGTGCAAAAAAACAACGCAGTCACGTTGCCGTTTTACGGAATACGTAACTGCGTTTAAACTTGCACTTATTTTATACTTCCGGCTTGTTCTCGCCGGCAGCTTCCTTAGCCTGCTCCTGCTGCAGCAAAGCCATAAACTGCTCGCCGGTAATAGTTTCCTTCTCCAGCAGGTATTGTGCCAGTACATCCAGCTTATCTCTGTTGTCCTGCAAAATCGTGCGTGCCTTTTCGTGAGCCTCCTTTATCAACGCCAAAACCTTGGCATCAATCTTGCCGGCTGTAGTTTCACTGCACTGCAGGGCAGCGTCACCGCCCAGATAACGGTTGGCCACAACCTCGGTAGCCATCATATCAAATTCTTCCGTCATGCCAAGACGTGTTACCATGCTGCGTGCCAGCTTGGTAGCCTGCTCGATATCATTGGAAGCACCGCTGGTAATGCTGCCGAAAACAACCTCCTCAGCACTGCGGCCGCCGGTCATGGTTACAATCTTGTTGAACAGCTCTTCCTTGGTCATCAGCACGCTGTCATTTTCGCTGATTTGCATGGTGTAGCCCAAAGCGCCGTTGGTACGCGGAATAATAGTAATCTTATGCACCGGAGCACTGTGCTTCTGCATAGCAGCCACAAGTGCGTGACCGATTTCGTGGTAGGCAATAACCTTTTTCTCTGCGGGAGAAATTACCGCGCCCTTGCGCTGGTAACCGGCGATAACAGTTTCAATGGATTCCTCCAGATCTTCCTGCTCCACCACGTTACGATGCATTTTTACAGCTCGCAGCGCACCCTCATTGATAATGTTAGCGAGCTCTGCACCGCTGGCTCCGGCTGTTGCCCGCGCCAAAGTGCCATAGTCGATATTGTCTGCCATATGCACATTACGTGCATGAACCTTCAGGATAGCCTCACGGCCTTTCAGATCCGGCAGCTCAACAGGAATGCGGCGGTCAAAACGTCCCGGACGCAGCAGCGCCTTATCCAGAGATTCCGGACGGTTGGTAGCTGCCAGAATAACTACACCCTTGCTGCCGTCAAAACCGTCCATCTCACTCAGCAGCTGATTCAAAGTCTGCTCGCGTTCATCATTGCCGCCGAACTGACCGTTATCACGGCGTTTGCCGATGGCATCGATTTCATCGATAAATACTATGCAAGGTGCCTTTTCTTGCGCCTGCTTAAACAAATCGCGCACGCGGGCAGCGCCCATGCCGACGAACATTTCTACAAATTCACTGCCGCTGATGCTGAAGAACGGCACCTTGGCTTCACCTGCTACCGCACGCGCCAACAAGGTTTTACCTGTACCAGGAGGACCAACCAGCAAAGCACCCTTCGGCATATTAGCACCGATATCCTTGTACTTGCCGGGATTATGCAGAAAATCAACCAGTTCCATCAGCGCTTCTTTGGCCTCATCCTGACCTGCTACATCGGCAAAGCTCTTGCCTGTCTGCGCTTCCACATAGACCTTGGCATTGCTCTTGCCGAAGCTCATGGCGTTGCCGCCCATGCGCTTGCCCATGAAGTACATAAATAACTGTCCCAGGCCAAAGAAAATCAGAATCGGCAGTACCCAATTGGTGAAAAAGGTTACCAGAGGACTTTGTTCCTTAGGCACAACCTGCGTAAATTCTACCTTACTCTTCATCAGGCGGTTGGCCAGCTCCGGGTCCTCCACCCTGCCGGTAACATAAATTTCCTTTTCGTTGTTCTTATCAACCGCAGCTAGACGCTTATCGGTAATTTCTACCTTAGATACCTTGCCTTCATCCACCATCTGAAGAAAATTATTATAGGAAACCTCCTTCATTTTCGGGTTGAAGAACATTGGCATGATTACGGAATTGAATACCAGAATCAAAACCAGCATCAGCATATAATAATACGTCAATGGCCGTTTTTTATCATTGTTATCGTTCATCATTTCATCTCCTCGCTATGCTTTATAAGTATTATTGTATACCTATTTATAGCAATAAACAAACGAAAAAAATGTGAAGCTGATTGTATCGTCAACACAAAAAGTGTTAAAAAATCACACTCTCCTCGTCCCCTGCAAGAATACTTGTATACATGCGTCCTATCCCTTGAATTTACATGCCGTTTTCTATACAATTAGCTTGTAACTATCTAAGGAGGTCAAACTTATGCCTAAAATTAATACAGTTTTAGTTGCTAACCGCGGCGAAATCGCTATCCGCGTTTTCCGCGCCTGCAACGAATTAGGAATCCGTACTGTTGCTATATATTCCAAGGAGGACACCCTGTCCCTGCATCGCAACAAAGCCGACGAGGCCTACATGGTAGGCGAAGGCAAAAGTCCGACCGACGCTTATCTTGATATCGAAGACATTCTGCGCGTAGCCAAGGAGCATGACGTAGATGCCATCCATCCCGGTTATGGCTTTTTATCCGAAAACAGTAATTTAGCACGCCGCTGTGCTGAGGAAGGCCTGATTTTCATCGGCCCGCGTTTGGAACACCTAGTAATGTTCGGCGACAAAATCAACGCCCGTAAGCAAGCCGAACTGGCAGGCATCCCCATGATTCCCGGCAGCAAGGGTACGGTAAACAGCCTCGACGAGGTACTGGCCTTTGGCGAAAAATGCGGTTATCCTATCATCATTAAAGCAGTCAACGGCGGCGGCGGCCGCGGTATGCGCGTTGTTCACAGCGCCGAAGAAGCCATAACTGCCTACGACATGGCTAAAAGCGAAGCTAAAAAAGCCTTTGGCAATGATGAAATATATCTGGAAAAATATCTGCAAAATCCGAAACACATTGAAGTACAGATTATCGGCGATACCCACGGCAATTTAATGCATCTGTTTGAGCGCGACTGCTCCGTACAGCGCCGCCACCAGAAGCTCATCGAGGAATGCCCG
>OHTV01000760.1_pt1 | contig 12983 bp, 10 predicted proteins | sample 1579041 | NCBI WGS metagenome assembly OHTV01 (sample SAMEA3879583, study PRJEB24766) | human gut metagenome | biome: human-associated habitat; feature: feces | place: USA | collected 1985/1987
AAAATCCCGGTTGATCCCCAAAAAGAAGGAAGGATCATTGTTTTTCTATCCTCATAAAGCATGTCCGCCAGAAATCTGGTAACTGCCATGGAAAAAAAACTGGTAACTGTAAGGGAACCGAGGAGAGAATAGGTGATCATACAGATGATCAGCTCCCTGCTATGTTCTGATACATTGTATAGATTGCAGAGAAACATTACACCCAGCAGAAGAAGAACACCTAACAGCATCGGGCCTGTACAGATCACACCTGCATATCCATATGCACGGAAAGATGCGAAAATCCCTTTTCTGCGAAACAGTTTTTTTAACTCAAATCCGATTCCGGCCATCTGCCTCTTCCACCTCCTGATACATCTTCCGGTACTTTTCAATCATTTCTTCTTTTCGATAATATGCTTTCACTCGTTTCTGTGCATTCTCCCCCATGCGGAGTCTCCGAGCTCTGGAAGCGCACATCTGATCCATTGCCTGCGCGAGCCCCTCTCGATACATCGGTGGAACACAATATCCTGCTGTTCCGTATCGATCCTCCTCGTTACCATTCAGAAGCTCCCTGCAGCATCCTACATCTGTAGTCACACAAGGCCGCCTTGCAGCAAATGATTCTAAAACAGACAGCGGCTGTCCTTCCGATATACTCGTCAAAATTGTAAAGTCCAGCTTCTCCATATAAGAGATGATATCCACTCGTCCTGTAAAGATCACATTTTCCAGATGAAGCTGATCGACCAGCGCATAACACTCCTGCGCATACTCCTCATCATCGACGCCTCCCATAATGTGGAGACGTACATGATCTCTTGTCGTGCATAGCTCATAAAACGCATAGATCATCGTCTTGATATCCTTGATCGGTGCCAGACGCACGATCGCACCGATGTCAACCCATCCGTCTTCCTCTTTCAATGGAATAGGGGAAAGCCTTTCATAGTTGATTCCGTTCTCAACGACACGACATTTCTCCTTGTCACATCCCATCTGGATCTGTGCATGCATGGCATTGGTAAATAATGCTGAGACTAGAAACGCTCTCGTATAAATAATATCCGACAGCATATAGAAGAAAGAAATCCACTGCTTTTTAAATGCCGGCTGTACCCATTTTGCACGAATGATCTCTTCTTCACGCTCTCTTGTGTATATTCCATGCTCTGTCAGCAGCACTTTCTTCTTATAAACATACCCGCCCAGGCATGCAAGAAGTCCGCCATATCCTGTACAGATTGCATGATAGACATCTGCCTTGGGCACTTCACTTCCCATTAGATAAAGGACCGGAAGCAGCATAGAACGCATTGTGTGAAATGCATCCGCAAACGGAGTATATGGATAATCTTTTATACAGCACTCCGTCAATATATTCAGGAATTCCTCACTTCTTAAAAAAGACATAGGATTCAGCTTCTGGTCATGATAGAGCCGAAACAAGATTTCCCAATTCGGGCGTCTACACAGCATCAGCTCTTTCAGGCTGTTCGTCTCTTCCTCTGTAAAGGCATGAAGCATTTTTCCTGAATCCTTCAGCCGCAAGGCGTCATCCAGAAAGACCTCGTGAACTTCTACAACATTTTTCGGAAGCTCGTAGACAAATTTCCCTTTATCCTTCGCATTTGCCCCAATCACCCACAGAACAAACTCATGCTCTTTCATTTCATTGATATACTGGTGCATCCAGGTGGATACACCTCCAAATATGTAGGGATAACACCCCTCCAATATGAGACAGATTCTCACAATTAACTCCTTATCTGTCGCGTGTTACCGCTTTGTATTTCAATCTTCTAATTTCTCAATAGTTACTGTTGGTTCCTTTGCCTGAAGCAGATAGAGATTTCCTGTCAGATGTGTAAGTTTTCCTCCCGAAACTTCACCCGGTGTTCCTTCATTGATCCTCACCATAAAATATGCTTCATCATAGAAGTTTTTAAGCTTCAATTCTATAGACTGCTCTGTCACTGTCTTTGTAAATGTAACCGCTCCATAACGCTGGATCGCACCGGATAGTTCCGAACCGGTGAGTTGTCTCAAGGACGGTGCCGAATCCACCAGCCAGTCCATATATTCAGCGAGGTTGCTCTTCATCTTTTCCCAGCCAAGCGCTGCACCACGGTCTTCGTCCAGAAGATCATCCGGATGAATAAAATGACTGTTCACAAAATGCATATTTAATTCCGACAGTGCCGCCATCTTCATATAATCATCGATAATTGCACCGGAGATGATACGCGGCTGTTCTACAATCCCATCCTTTGCAACTTCAAATTCCTGCACATACGCAAACTCACCGGTGAAATAATTACTGGCGATCGTCCGGATCTCCGGGAAATCTTTCGCGAGCATCTCTCTTCCTTCTGCTGACAATACATTGGACGGCGGTACATAGACTGACATTGATACACTGGGAAATGTATCCTCTCCAAAATGGATCAATTCTTTTACAGCCTTTTTCATGGCCGCCTCATTTTTCCATGTATCATACGGAAGCACGTCACCATAATCCACATTTGAAAGACTCAACGGCTGATGATTGTATCCATGATACCCGAGTTCTCCACCTTGATGAAGCAGCATATTTCCAAAATACTGAAAACGTCTGGTATCCTTCTGTTTCTTAATCGTTCCATCCGTCGCATCCTCATAATTTTCAATAATCACACCGGTATAGCGAATGTTGTGATTGGATGCAAGCTCCAGCATATCCGGCCACCACACATCCATATAGAAATCACTAATGCTCATTCCATAGTCCCGCTTCACATAAGTAGCATCTCCCTCCGGAACCGGTGCTGGAAAGTCATCCAGATAAAATGCTGATCCATTGATCACCGGATAAACCCCCACATCAGTAAGGAGACTGTAGGAAGCCGCATAGAATCCACGCACCGCTTTCTCATACAGTCCAAAGTTGTCTACTACAAACTTCCCTTTTCCATATTGGTTCTCCCAAATGACAGGCTGACCGTTTTTTTCATTGACATGCGCATAAACCTTCGCATTCTCACTCAGCTGCACTGCCCAGGCAGAGTCATACGGATCCGTGATTGCATAAGCCTGTCCGCCGCCAAGCATAAATTCCGGTTCAAAATAAATACTGTCTACAAGTGTATTGTCATATCCGGAAGAAATGATTCCAAGCTTCTGCTCAATCACTGATGAATACGCTGTTTTCTGAAGTGTCAGGGCAAAAAGTACATTCCCACCTTCTGACACCCAATCACACAGTTCCATAAGATTCTCTTTCAACGTACTTACATCACTCAGTAATACAACAACCGTTTCATAAGCATGATAATCTGGAATAGAGGATGCACTCTGCAGGTCTACCACATCTGTTCCAACCTTCATATCTTTAAAAATTTGTTGAAACTGCTCCCATGCAGCCACACTCGCCTCATCTTCACTGTTACGAAGTACCAGACAGGTCTTCGGCAGTGATTTCGCAGCCATCTGTTCCGTAACCACTTCTTCCTGACTGAGATATGCGACTTTTCTGTTTTTTTCAGCATATTGAATTCCACTTCGTTCAGCAAAAAGGACGACCGCGATCATCAGAAATACACCCAGGATCACCAGCATACTTTTAAATGGAAATGTTCTCAATGATTTTAATCTAGCCAAAAAGCCAATGCCTCCTTACTCTTAGACGACAGATAGATCTGCTCCTCTTTCATCTGTCTTAAACACTGCTGCAGCTCCGCTCCCTTTTTTCGTTCTGCCAGATACCGGATCTTCAAAATCCAGAACTCCTCTTTCCGATGCCATTTCTGATCCATCAGCCTTAGAATCTCTTCCGCCTGAACATAATCTCCTGTTTTCATCAGATTTTGGAACAGACGCACACATGTGGAGAGCGTCGTTTTCACCTTCAGCTTTTGTCTTAAAAGACGGATATAACGTTCCCTCTGTTCTCTCTCCATCTGGGCTTCCAGAATCCCCTGATTCAGATACTCTTCCATAAAATCACAGTACTGCTCCAGGATCTCCGGATCGTCCGGTGATGCCGCATACAGCTTCTCCATCTTCTGCAAACGAAAATCATATTCCTTGGAAAGTTCAACCATGGCTGTGATCGCATAATGGACAACCTCTACATCTTCATTCATGCGGGCCTGTTTCAGAAGATCCATATATTCTTCCGGATCATCATTTAACACATCCATGATCAGTTCACGGCGCACTCTCGGTTCGTTAATCAAAAGTGCTTCCTCTAACGGAACGATCTTTTTGTCCGTATCCAAAACTGCCTGAAAAATATTTTTATAAATCTCTTCATTTACACGAAGCTTTTCCACTCCCGGTTCTATCCTATTGTCTCTTCTGGTCAGCATTTGCAAATGCAAAAGCAGCACGCACACTGTTCCCCAGAAAGGAACGAAGATCACAAGTGCCATCAGATATTTTTTCACCTTCAGCAGATGTGTCTTTATCCCCAGCCAGACCAGCACACAGCAGACAATATGTAACAGGATCAGGAATACTCCAAGCACTGTCTGAATCATAATTTTTCTCCTGTATTTGCATTCTCCACGGTATCGATCTCATGACAGACGAAGCCGTCATTTTCCAGTCTTGCAAGAATGATCGGCAAGGAACTGTCCGTCTGTGAAAGAATGAGGAAGAGCTCTCCTTTTTCAGAAATCCCCCAGACATCATTTTCACGGACCGAAGCCTGTAGCGCTGTGTCTGCCTCTTCCAGTGTCATCTTCGGATACTCCAGCTTCAAAAGCACATAGGATGCCCGATTCTCCTCCCTCATAGAATGGAAGGAATACAGCCGTTCTTCAAAATACTCCTGCTTCAATATACGTGTACCCTGCACGTACTGCCTGTTCTTGATTGCCTCCTGATATTCCAGTGCGCGCAAAAGTGCTGTTTCTACCAGACCGCAGAGAATCTGGAACAGATTCAGATAATAGAGGGAAAGCTGTTCATTTCCCACTTCCTGAATGAAAATCAGCATCACGAGCTCTCCATCCTTGTGAATCCCGTTCATATACATCGGATAGCCGTCCAGGAAATTCCGGTTTACCCACACCTTTCCGGACACAATCGTCTCTTTCGCTTCCAGATAATCATCCAGACAAATGGATTTTTTCAACACATCTGTCATTCCCTGGGATGCGATCTCAAGACGTCCATAGCTCTGATTCTTTCCAACTGAATAAATCGCAAATGTATGATTCTCAAGAACTGATTCCATCACATGCAGAGTTTCAATAAAAAGCTCCTGCGGAAGAATGATATCCAGTTTTTTCGTAATATCAAAAATCTTACCAAAGCTGTCACGGCTTCCCAGAATCTGCTTCTTGTACTGCCGTTTATCAGAAAGCGTCTCCTGATACATTTCTCTCATAAACAGAAATTTATCCAGGATCAGTTTATTCTCCTCTTTCATGAATTGAATATTATCTCTGTTTTTCAGTCGGATGTAACCACAGATCGCGCCGACTGCAAAATAGAAGATAAACGGAATCCAGTTCGAAGGTTCGTAGAAAAGTGTCGTCCAGCCGATCCCGGTTTTCGTATATGCTGCCAGCAATGAAAGTGTTTCCAGCCCCGCTGCAGCAAGCCCGTAATTAATGCCGTACAGACTGCTGAACAGCACGATGTAAACAAGCCTCAGATCGATCATCTGAAACTGCACCTGATTTCCCGCCACCCGGTTCAGTGCTTCAAAAATAAAAAATGTGAGCAGCAATTCCGCGATTTTCACGATTTTATCATGTACTTTCAAAAAAGTTTTTACTACATCGATCTTCCGTGTCTTATGGTTCGTTTTCTCACAATAATCCTCATAAATTTCTGTGAGATCCTCCAAAAGAGAAATCTTCGGAAACCAGCCGTATTCATTTCTCAGAACGTGGTCATCAGATATCCCATCCCGGATCAGCACATCTGACAAATAGGTAATGTTTGCAGCCGGAAACATCTGTGCCAGTCTCTCCCCGAACTGTTGAAAAGTAAAATGAAATACCTGCGGAACCTGAAGACAGGCGCTCCCCTCTCCCCAGTTATCAAAAATCTTGTATAATAAATCCCCAAGATCACTCAAAGCGAGAAAATGCATCTCCTGTGCCGGTGCTTCTTCAAATGTAATCTGCTTCTTATTGATCACAGTTGAGAACAGCTTGAAAAAATAATCCTCCTCATAAGTACCAGAATAAAGATACGGCACACGCAGAATCTTGACAGCGATCTGATGCAGCTCGCCGTATTGCCTGCAGAACTCTTCTGCCGAGCGGACCATCAGCGTCTTTCCTGTTGTATCTTCATATAAACTATCCGGTCCTGTAATATACAGAAGCCTGGAATTCAGATTCCCCTTATAGTAATGTAATAGCTTGTGTAAAGTCTCAATCTCACCCTCCATCGTCCCATGAAATGTAAGATAATTAGAAAAATAAATCACTCCCTCAAATTCATACGTCTTGAAAATGTCTTTGAATTCTTCCTCCGTCTTCGGCATCGGGTATACCGATAAGCTCTTATTGCGATTTGACTTTTGTTCAGTCTCTCCAAGAAGAAGGATCTGACACTCAGGGAAAGCCTCCTCGATAAATTCTGTTGTAATATATCCGATATTTCCGGTCACCAGTAATTTCATACGTCACCTCGTAATCATATATTGCACATTTCTATCATTTCCAAACTATCATTTATGCAGAAGATGTATTTTCTTTTATCCTCTTTTTGTCTTTATACATCTTCTCGTCAGCACAATGGATCAGCTCCGGCAGATTCTTTTCCTCTGCATCTGTCCAGGCGTATCCCATTGCAACAGAGATAGGAATGTCACTTTGTTCATCGGCAAATTCAATCTCCGCTCTGACTTGCCTTATGATTTCTTCCGTTTCTTCGGCTGTCTTGTTTTTCAGGATAATCATGAACTCATCACCTTTCTCCTGGTATCATTACAAATATGCACAAAAATTCATTTTTATATTACCACGAAATTTTTTACTTTGCAATGCACATACCTTTTCAGACACTGATTTTCTTGTTTCCTTTTTCAGAAAATTGCAACCAAAGGGGCGCACCTGAAAATTTCTTTTCAAATGCGCCCCTTCGCTTTCTTTTCTTCTGTTTTTCTGTCAGATCAATCCGTAATGCTCCATCGCCTTTGCCACGCCGTCCCGCTCGACGGTATCGGTTACGTACTCTGTGTACGGATCCAGAACCTCATCATGTTTTCCAAGCGCAATGGTGTGTGCGCCGCACCGGAACATGGTAAGGTCGTTGCTGCTGTCGCCAAATACGTATGCATCTTCTTTCTCCAGCTGAAACTGTTTCAGCGCATAGTCCACAGCTGTTCCTTTGCTGCAGCCGTGCGGAACGAGTTCGTATACACCACCGCGACGGTCCATGATATCAAACTCCTGCTCAAACTCACGGTACATACGTTCTATATCAGACTGTGCATCGGTTACGATGCAAAATTTATCGTAGATGATTCCTTTTGTCTCTGCTGTCTCTGCGAGTCCGATTCCGACAGCAGCGAAATGGGCGCGCGTCTGCTCGACCTCCTGAAAACGGGATACCTCCGAGGGGAAATAAACATTATCTGTTCCCTCCAGGATCATGCCGATCCTGCACTCTTTTAAAATAACCGGGATTTCCTCACAGCGCTTTTTCGGAATCGTCTGATGCATCAGGATTTCGCCGTCCCGGCGCAGATAGGTCCCGCAGCCGCACAGAAATCCGGAAAACGGAAGCTTTTTCAGCTCCTCGGGCAGCTCCGACCAAGTGCGGCCGGTATTAATAAACGTAAGATTTCCTTTTTCCGCTGTCTTTTTCAATGCATCGAGCGCGCTCTGCGGAATTTCTTTTGTAATCTCACTCAGTAACGTTCCATCAATATCAAAAAATAATGCTTTCACAAAAATTTCCTCCTCGTGTACTCTTTTCCTATCGGTCTGAAAAATTCGTGACTAAATTCGTGACCAGATATTTTTCCCTGTTTTCCTGTTCTCTTTCTGACATACGAAAAAATGCCGAAGCTCTTGATTGTCAAGGCTTTCGGCATTTTCATTCCAGTCGAAGCGACGGGATTCGAACCCACGACCTCTGCGTCCCGAACGCAGCGCTCTACCAAACTGAGCCACGCTTCGATTTTTTGTTTTCTGAACTCTCGTCCGTCAACAATAGCTATTATATATGATGTCTATAGGAATGTCAACACCTTTTTTGAAATTTTTTTAATTTTTTTTATTATTGCTTCAAAAGGTACATTTTACACGGGTTTGCGGCCTTTTTGGTGTTCTTTTAGAATGACAGTTTCTGAGAAAGTCAAAAAAAGAGATATGCCGGAAGTTCTGTTCCGGCATATCTCTTATCTTTGTTTCTCAGCTCAGCTGATATACATCTGCATACTGCACGCCGAAGCTCAGCGCCTCGGAATGGCTGCTGCAGAAGATGTCTACGTGGCCGTAAGCGGTTCCGCGGTCTTCTACCGTGTAAACCTGGCCGTTGATCATCAGTTTTGTGCCAAATGGTACACCGCCCATGGCAATCGTTCTGCCGGCGGTCGGTGTGGTTCCGCTCGCGGTGGATCCGCCGGACCACTGTCCGGTACAGATGGAACAGGAGCAATAGCCTGTCAGTTTAAATCTTCCAAGGTATGTTCCGCTGGAGGAGCTGCTGGAAGTATCTGACGCGGATGGACTCCCCGTTGTCGTGGAGGATGCGCTGCTGTCCGAAGAACTGCTTCCGGAGCTGCTGCTTGTATCGGTATCTGCTTTCGCTGCGGCATTTGCTGCTTCTGCGGCTGCGGCTCTTGCGGCCTCTGCCTCGGCTGCCTGTTTTCTGGCGGCCTCTGCCTCAGCTTCTGCGGCAGCCTGCTGTGCGGCGGCTGCTGCGGCTGCTTCCTCTTCTGCTTTCTTCTGCGCTGCAATCTCCTCTTCTTTCGCCTGACGGATCAGGTCGTTGATTGCATCTGCTTTGCTGTTGATTTCATCTACCAGTGCACTCTCGCTGGATTTTGCATCGTCCAGCTCTGCGGAGTAGGTACGGAGTTCCTGATAAGCTGCTGCGTACAGCTCCTGAATGGCTTCCTGCTGATCGCTGCTCTGCTGCTGCAGTTCTACGATCGCTGCCTGCTCTTCCTGCACCTGTGTTTCTTTTTCTTTTACCTGGTCTACCGTGTCTTCATACTCCTGCATAAGATCGCGGTCGAAATCGGAAATTTTCTGTATGTATTCTGCCCGGCTGATCAGCTCTGAAATGCTTTTGGAAGAAAAGAGCATTGCCATGTATCCGTTTCCGGAAGAATTTTCATACATATACTGGATACGGAGCTTCATCGCTTCGTACTGCTCTTCTTCTTTTGCTTTTGCATCTTCCAGATCTGCCTGAATCTGTACCAGTTCGTTCTGCTTCGCATCATACTGATCCTGAAGCTCCTGCAGACGGTTCTGCAGATCGTCCAGCTGCTGGTTCAGTTCGGAAAGATATTCTTCTGATTGTCCCTTTTTGGAATTGAGTTCGTCAATCCTGCTCTGTATGCTGTCAAGCTGAGACTGTGCGGCAGCCTGTTCTGCCTGAGCATTTGAAATTTTCTCCTTTGTACTGGCACCATAGCATGGCAGAACGGTTGCTGCCGTAAGCACTGTGGCCAAAACCAGGCTGAATAATTTCTTTTTTTTCATGTCGTACACCTCATACTTATTACGTTCTGTTGCTGATTGTCACTCCAAGTTACTGCGGAAAATGGGCCTTTTTTCCCGCCGTACTTTGCCATTATAACACAAGTATGTCTGAAATGAAAGTCTTTTTTAATTTCTGTTAATAACTTTGTAATATTTCGACGTTTTTCCTGCAAAAACTGGCATGATTTTTCTACTTTCTCCATCCAACAGGGTACTTATTTTTCAAGATTCCATTGACCAGTTTGCCCCATCCAAGGCCGAATCCATCGACGCAGACCAGCTTCCAGCCCGACGGCGATGCGGTCTCTCCCGGCTCTACGGAAATTGTCTCACCGTGGAGATATTTTTCGGTACGCTCGTCATCTGCCTTTAAATTCATGTAATCTTTGAACTTGTCCGCGGAGAGTGTCACGGCAAACGGCTGTGACGGCTCGAAACGGTCTTTTTTCAGTTCACCGAGATACAGACCGTTCCGCAGGAAATGAAGATTCCGCACGCCATCCGGCAGGGACGGGGAATGGTATACTTTTCCGGCGCGGACTTCCAGTTCCTCCACCGGGATCGGTGCTGTCATCCGGGACAGGAAATCGGAAAGGATCTGTTTTTCTGCTTTCGACGGACCCGGTGCTTCCGTTCCGCGGTCTTTTTTCCGGTTTTTCTGTTTTTTGTTTTTCTTTTCGATCGGTTTTTCTTCTGTCTCATAAGGAATGGCTTCGCCTTTTTTGCGGAACAGGGCAAGGTAATGGCCCTCGCCGTTCATTTTGTGCGGCCAGATGCGCACGGTCTTTTCAATCTCCGGATCGCCGTTTCCCCAGACTGGATTGCCTTTTGAAAAACCTTCGTAGCCTTCCATCTCGATCAGTTCCATTTCCGGGAAGTTTTCCAGAAGGAAAGAAACGGTTCCCTCGTCCTCCTGCGGGGCGAAGGTACACGTCGAATACATCATGAGGCCGCCCGGACGCAGCATTTTGACAGCATTCGAGGTGATCTCGCGCTGCAGATCCGCAAAGAAATCCGGCCGCTCCGGGGTCCAGGTGCCAATGACTGCCTCGTCTTTCCGGAACATGCCCTCACCGGAGCACGGTGCATCCACGAGGATTTTATCGAAGAAGCCCGGGAAGACGTCTGCAAGGCCTGCCGGTGTCTCATTGGTGACAAGCACGTTTTCGCTTCCGAACAGCTCCAGATTGCGCAGCAGTGCTTTGGCGCGGGCGTTGCTGATATCATTGGCGACGAGAAGGCCGGTTCCTTTCAGGCGCGCATTCAGCTCAGTTGCCTTGCCGCCCGGTGCGGCGCAGAGATCGAGCACACGCTCACCCGGTTCGATCGGGAGGCGGGACGCCGGGGTCATGGCGCTTGGCTCCTGCAGATAGAAGACGCCTGCCGCATACAGCGGAGACTGGCCCATGCGCATGCCATCCGGCACGAAATAGCCGTTTGGAATCCACGGAATTTTCTTCCACATTCCCGGAACAAGCGGCGGGAAATCTTCGGTCCGGCATTTTTTTGTATTCACACGCAGCCCGGCTGTGCGGGGTGCGTCGTAGGAAGTTAAAAATGCATCAAATTCATCGCCCAGCATTTCCTGCATGCGGGTCAGAAATTCCTGTGGTAACTGCGCCATGTATTGTCTCTCCTTTTTATTTTGCTTTGTTGTGCATCGGTCCCTTTTCGTGAACTGGCGATGCTTTTTCTGTCTTTATTTCTTTTGTTTTTCATCTGTTTCATAATTTCTTACAGAAAAAGAGACAGCTTTTTCGATTTTTCAATCTTTTTGCTGTCTCTTTTTTGCATAGCGGAGAAGAAGGGATTTGAACCCTTGCGCCGTTTCCGACCTACTGGTGTTCGAAGCCAGACCCTTCAGCCTCTTGGGTACTTCTCCGTATTTTGTCAAATACATCGTATATTATAGTGCTTTTTTCGGGATTCGTCAATGATTTTTTCGATGGTTTCTGCTGGAAATGCGGGGATTGTATTTTTTTGCAGAAATTTTTCGGGAAATGCGGGGGGAGATCTTGACCTTTTGGGGGCGTGTTATTTATGATGAAATTAGTTAGGAAATGGAGGTAAATGTAATGAAACATACATACGAAAAGCCCGTAATTACTGTGGATGCAGGTATGGCAGAAGGGGTTTATGCGGCGAGCGGTGCTCCAACAACTCAAATTCGAAAGTGCAGCTTACCCAAACAAATAATCTTCCTCAGGCAGCATCCCATTCCGATGCTGCCTCTTCTTTTATTCTTTCCCTTCTTCCGCCCTCTTCCTCTCTTCTTTTTTCTTCTTTTTCACCACCCGCAGTCTCCGGAAAAACGCACTCAGCATCTCCGAGCACTCTTCTTTCAGCACGCCGCGCTCGACCTTCACCTGATGGTTAAACTCGTGCATTTCCAGCATATTTAAGATCGATCCCGCGCAGCCCGCCTTCGGGTTCATGCTGCCGATGACGACTTCGCTGACTCTCGCCTGTACGATCGCACCGGCGCACATCTGGCACGGTTCCAGGGTGACATACAACGTACAGCCCTCCAGCCGCCAGTCGCCGAGCTTTTTGCTTGCTTTCCGGATCGCATTCAGTTCCGCGTGGGACAGCGTGTTTTTATCCGTATTTCTGCGGTTATAGCCCCGCGCAATCACCTTTCCCTCGTACACAATCACACAGCCGATCGGCACTTCCATCAGCTTTTCCGCTTTCTTCGCCTGCGTAATCGCCTGGCGCATGAAGCGTTCCCGTTCTTTCCGGTGCGCTTTTTCCTCCGGCGTTTCCAGCTTTGTTTCTTCTTCCATTGTGCACTTCCTTTCTTCTCTGCGTATATTTTCTGTCCTTCCCGCATATCGTGAACTGTAGCGCAGTATCTTTTTCTACTCTTTTTACTTCTATGCAGGAGGTTTTTATGTCTGATTACCGGCGTTTCATTGCCTATCTATACGAATACCCGAACAATCGCAAGGGCGGATGCTGCGGCTTTGTCCGCGTGGAGTCGCAGAACGGCTTCTGCCGCATGGACTTCCAGATCAAACCGCCGTCTCTTCCGCCGGAGACCTCGGTCACGGTCTACGGTTTTATCCGCCGGTCAGGGCGGATGTACGGCATTCCGCTCGGAAATCTCCTTGCGGGGCGCTCTTCTACGAGTGGAAAACTCTTCACGCACTCCGATGCCATTGGGCAGACGGATGTCACGCTCGACGAGCTTGGCGGTCTGATCCTGCTCTGCTGCCAGACCGGCGTCATCGCCACCCAGTGGGACGATCTTCCGATTCAGCCAGAGTTTTTCGCTCCCACGCTCCCGCAGGAGCCCAAAACATCCGCAGACAATGGTGCCAGACCGACCGAAGA
>OHTV01000770.1_pt1 | contig 12787 bp, 11 predicted proteins | sample 1579041 | NCBI WGS metagenome assembly OHTV01 (sample SAMEA3879583, study PRJEB24766) | human gut metagenome | biome: human-associated habitat; feature: feces | place: USA | collected 1985/1987
GATTTGGATATCGCCGCTGCGCGGTACGTACTGCACAACCTCGGTGCCGATTTCTGCGGCAGCTTTGGCTACCAGCTCCTGCTCATTCTCAATGTTTTTGGCGTTGAGGATGATGCCCTTCAAGCGTGCGTAACCGCGACGACCAAAGTTTTTGATGGCCTGGGCGATGTTGCTTGCCGCGTAGAGGGCCATCATTTCGCCGGAGGATACGATGAATACCTCACGTGCGTAGCCTCCGCGAATGGGCATGGCAAAGCCACCGCAGACTACGTCGCCTAAGACGTCGTAGATGACGATGTCAGGCTTGTAGGTTTCAAAGGCTTCCAGCTCGGCCAGCTTTTCGAAGGCGGAAATGATGCCGCGGCCTGCACAGCCGATGCCGGGGGTGGGGCCGCCGGCTTCTACGCACAGGACGCCGCCGAAGCCTTCGAATACAATGTCCTCTAATTTCAAGGCTTCGCCTTTTGCTTTCAGTTGTTCTAATACTGTGGGGATGCGTTTGCCTTCCATGAGGTTTTTGGTGCTGTCGCTTTTGGGATCGCAGCCTACTTGCATTACTTTGTAGCCTTTTAATGCGAGGGCTGCGGATAAATTGGAGGTGGTGGTGGATTTGCCGATGCCGCCTTTACCATAGATTGCTATTTTTCTCATGTTTTTCTCCTTGTGGGTATTATTATTATTTATGAATTGGTATGCTTCCTTACGCGTGCGTTGCTATGATACTTTTTGCCCGGGTCGGCAAAAAGTATCCAAAAAACGCCCTTAATGGCTGCTTCGCCGGATTCCGGCGACTAGATTCGCAAAATTTTTCACGTCGCTGATTTTTGCATGGCGTTCATCCGCAGGATGCGTCAACACTCCAGCGAAAAATTCCTGTGCCTGTCCGTTGCTTGCGCAGTTCGCTTGACATCGTGGATCTTGCGAGCCCGTCGTCCGTTCCGGTCTGCGCAGCGCCAAGGGTAGTGTGCTGATTGTCGGAGCGAAGGATTGACTATCAAGCGCAATGAAAGTTTGAGCGAAGTATATTATGCGCAGCGCCAAGGGTGGTGTGCTGTTTGTTTGAGCGAAATAAAGACTATCATGCTTTACGATAGTTTGAGCGTAGTTTAAGTGAAAACTCCTTATTATAAAGCCTATTATCTATATTCAATTACAAACGGGAAGCCTTGTACGAAGTAGCAGCGTACTTTTTGGCCAGCGTCGTTTTTGGCAGCACTGAAGCGCCATTTATAGAAGGCGCTGAGGGCGTTGTTGTCCAAGGTGCTGTTGCCGCTGGAGCGCACTACTTCGGCGCTTTCTACGCGCCCGTCAGTTCCTATAACGCCACGCACGACAACGCGCCCGCGGATAAACCGGAGCCGCAGTTGAAGATACGCGCGGAGGCACCTTGGGATTGCGCGCAATGCCGGGGCCGACGCCATCGCCAATGCCGCTACCGTGTCCCGCACCGTGACCGCCGCCGCTGCCTGCACCAATACCGCTGCCAGTGCCTGTGCCATGGCCTGTTCCGTGACCGCCGCCGCTGCCACTGCCGCTGCCTTTTTTTGCACCTGCAGGCACATGCTTCACTACATGCTTCACAACCTGCTTATGCTCTATCTTGCCATCAGGCAGAGTAATCGTTTCTTCCTCCACGACTTCCTCCACCTGCTCCTCGCCATCGTCGGCAGCATCAGCGACAGCTTCATCTCCGCCACCGCCTCCTCCGCCGCCGGCATCAAAGAACACAACGGTGTCAGCATCTGCAGCCGGCGGCTGCATGGCAAAAACGCCTGAAAACGCCAGTGCGACGAACAATATAAAATGTATTATCAGTGAACCGCAAAAGCCAAAGCGCTGACGTGCCTTCGCCTGCAGCTTTTCTATCTGCTTCATCGTTACTTACCGCCATCCGTCGCCAGGCCGAAGCGTGCTACGCCTGCACCCTTCAGCTTATCTACCAGCTTAATCACCTCGCCGTACTCCAGCGCCTTTTCCGCACGGATGACAACGGCGAAGTTTTTGTTCTTCTTCTGCTCCAGGCCTGCCTGCAGCGCCAAGGCCTCCGCATCCGTTTGGGCATCGCCCAAATAAATGCTGCCGTCGGCCTTCATCGTCACGGCGAAGGTTGTCGTGGCATCCGTCGCCGCATTTTTGGCCTGCGGCAGCTTCACCGGAATCGTTTTCAGGTCAATCATATACATCGTGCTCAGCATAAAAAAGACCAGCAGGAAGAACATAATATCAATCATCGGGATAATCATCAGCGGCGGCGTTTTCCTGTTACGCACATCTCGCAGCTTCATGATCTTCCTCTCCTTGTTTCAGCCTCCAGCAGCGCGCTGAAGCACTGCTCCATATCCGTAATCATGTTGTCCATACGGTGAGCGAAATAGGAATGTGCGCACAGCGAAAGAATAGCCACGCACAAGCCCGTCGCCGTTGCAATCAGCGCTTCACCGATGCCGCCGGTAATCGCCATCGGCGCACCCGCTTCTACGTTGAAAATGCTGAAGGCACCGATCATGCCTACAATAGTTCCCAGCAGTCCCAAAAGCGGGGACATCGTTACGATAATGCCTAGATAATCCAGCTTATCGCGCAGCGTCGCCATAAAAATACCGGCACGGCTTTCGAGGAAGGTGCTCTTTTCTGCCTTACCGCCTGCAACAGCCGCCACATCGGCAAGCATCTGCGCGCACTGACCGCTGCCCTTGCGCGCCAGCTCCGTCGCCACAGCAAAATCACCGCTGCGCACGGCAGCACAATAGCGGGAGGCAAAGGCTGCGCCGCTGTCCACGCTCTTATAATATATAAACCGCTCAATGGCGATTGCTATCACAGTTATAGAACAGGCGAGCAACGGCCACATAACCAGTCCGCCCTTCTGAAAGTACATTATCAAATCTGTTATTGCCTGCATATTTTCCTCACAAATCTACAAATGCTGTCGTACTTTTACAGGAGGTGCATACTGCTCCCCAAAGTACAGAAAGGAGCAGTATGCTGTATATTATGGAATCAAAACTCTGAGTTAATTAAAAGGTCATTTCCGCGCCGACACGCCAGGTGCGGCCGTCAATAGTATAGCTATGATTTTCATCATAGGGTAAGGTCTTGTCAAAGATATTGTCTACACCGGCATAAACATGCAGGTTTTTAGTAATTTGCTTGTCTGCAACAAAGTTAAACGTGTTAAAGGTATAGGTATTAACATTTTTGGAAACCTTGTACAGATAATCTACATACCACTTAGACCACAGAGTTGCGGTAAACGGCAATTCTGCATTATCAGTATAACTTAATTGGACAACACCGTTTTGTCTGGCTCTGTTATTCAGACGAGCATTAGTGGTTTTATCCTTAGCATCCGTGTAGTTATAAGTAGCCTTAACATTCCAATTATCATTGAAATTGTAACCAACCTCTGCTTCTGCACCACTGATTTCCGCTTCGCCTACATTGTAATATTTGCTCTTGACAACCATGCCGACACCAGGAACATAGCCTTGATAGAACATATCGGAATCAATAAGGTTATCTATTTCATTATGATAATAACCTAATTTGCCGGACCATTTACCTTGCTCTGCTTCAAAACCAATGTCGAAATTAGTTGCTTTCTCAGGTTTTAAATCAGGATTGCCTAATACCTGAACATTCATCATGCCCATGCGTTTATCCATGGTAGAGTACAATTCATATACTGTCGGCGCACGGAAGCTCTTGCCGTAGTTGACCTTAAAGCGGCTATTATCGCTGAAGCTATAGGTAGTACCAATTTTAGGAGATGTATGACTGCCGAAGGCATTGTGATGGTCAAAACGCACAGCAGGAATAAGCAGCCATTTATCAGTAATTTTCCATTCATCCTGCAGATAAGCAGCATAAGTATCTACATCCTTTTCAGAACCTGCTTTAGTGATGCCTGCAAAGGTTTCGCTGTATTTGTTATCACCGCCACCGCCGAAACGTGTACCACGCATATTGGTCGTAGTCCATTCAGCGCCATAAGTCATAGTGTTTTTATCATTCAGCTTCATGCTGTTTTTGCCTTCAAACACCAAAGTATCATACGAGGTATGGTCAAAATCGGTAATAGCATTATTTTCGTTTGTTACGTTGCTTTTCTTTAATGTATTGTAATACATACGCAGATTATAATCGTTTTTATTATCCTTGCCATAATAGGTCAAAGCATAATCGGAACGGTTGTTATCATAATTATAAACACCTTTGTCAGTGCCTTCACTGCTATTACTGGTGAACTGTTCACGCATAAAATTCAAATCTAAAGCAAGACCACGGTTAGCATCAAAGGCATAATCAAAACCAAGATTTAAGAAACGGCGAGGTCCATACATATTGGAGCTGCTAGTATCATAACCTTTGGTTTTATTGTAATAGCCGCTAACCTCTTTACGGACATCTTCAATACCGCCGCTGGCTTTTACACTTACTTTGCCTTGACGTCCGGAAGAATAATAGAAGTTTGTACCCATTTCTTTAGTGCCGGTATGAGCACCGATACTTGCATGCTCTTGGTTGGCTTTCTTTGTAATGATGTTAATAACACCACCCATAGCATCGCTACCATACAAAGCAGAACCATTGCCACGAATAACTTCAATGCGTTCTACATCTGCAAGATTGATACGGCTCAGCTCATAGGCATTCATTGTAGAACCGGTGTTTTCGGCAGCCATACGACGACCGTCAACCAAAATCAACGTATGCTTGCTTTCCATACCGCGAACCATAACCACATTGCCGGTCATACCAACCTCTTGTACATCAATGTTGGTTGCAAAACGCAAGGCATCGCGCACGTTATAAGCAGCAGTATTTTTGATATCTTCTTGGGTGATAACCTCAACGCTTTGCGGAACCTCTTTTTTCTCCAGCTGTGTCTTGGTCGCAGTCACAACGTAATCCGCACCGCTGTATTCATCGTAATTATCTGCCTCCGCAGCAAATGCCATATGGCCAACTGCACTGACAACACAGGCAGTAAGTAATGCTATCTTCTTTTTGTTTAAATTTCTCATAATGCACCTCTTTTTTCTACTTGTTTTTTTATGGTATATTTCACACCCGTAAAGTCAGCAACTGCTAACTAACGGATAAAAAATATCGGAAGAATTTATTTTCTGTCGAACCACACGACAAAATCACCCACAGGCTTTTCGCCCTTCTGTTTGCGCTCCAGCGGTGTGATTACGGCAACCTTGAGCTCAGGACGCAAAGCTTCCAGCTTTTGCGCTGTACCCAGATGCGCATCGGAATGGAAGCAGCCATTGATATGCAAAATCTGCATATTCTGATGTGCGTCGGCAAACGCAGCAATACTCTCGGCCATCTTGTCATCCTTCAGGCATTGCGCCGCATAAACTGCTGCTAAACGCGCTGGCGGCATCTTCATCGGCGCTGCCGGGGAGCTCATCTGAGCATAGAATTTATCCTTATACGCGCCCTCGGGAGCATAGGTATGCTTGGGCAGCCATTGCTGATACTGCGCCTCCACGCCCTCCGTCGAAGCGTTGTTTTTTGCTACGTGCGCTGCCAAAAAGCGCGGTACGTTAGCGGCAATAACGGGCATTTTCTTTTCTTTGGCAAAATTTACCAGCGGAGCATAATCCGTGCCGTAATTAGGCCAGGGGCGGGCGGTAGCCAGAAAATTCTCCTCGCTCAAAGTACTTGCCAGAAATTTATTCAGCTTATCCTGATTATCTGCCTCAAACATTTCCATGGATAAGGCCAGTTTCTCGCCTTTCGCCTTATACATTGCCTTCAAAAGCTCTAATTCATATTGGTGTATTTCACTTTGATCATGATATTCACCAAAGAAGACTACATCATACTTTTGCAGCTTGCTTGCCAGCTGCGCTGCTGTTAAATTTTTACCGCTCTGCGCATCGCTGAACTGCGCCGCACCTGCGGCACCTGCGCCCAGGCACAGCATTGCCATGCTAAGAGCGATTGTTTTCATGAATTTATTCATTATTAATCATGCTCCTCTACACTATACGGAAAGCACACGGGGTACTGTGTCCCGTTGGCCTCGACACGCATGATCACAGCCTTCACATCATAAAGCTCTTCAATCACAGACTGCGTGAACACCTCGTCCGTAGGCCCGTCTGCCATGATCGTGCCCTTTTTCAGCGCAATCAGTCGCTCACTGTAGCGCGCCGCATGGTTCAAGTCGTGCAGCACCATGATAACCGTCAGCCCCATTTCGTTATGCAATCGCACAACAAGCTCCATCAGCTCCAGCTGATGATGCACATCAAGATAGGTCGTAGGCTCATCTAGCAGCAGAATCTTAGGCTTCTGCGCCAGCGCCATGGCCAGCCACGCGCGTTGACGTTCGCCCCCGCTCAGGGTATGCACCAGGCGCGTACGCAGCGGTCCCAACTCCGTAAACTCCAGCGCTTCTTCAATCGCCAGGCGGTCCTCCTGATTGAGGCCGTCGAAGAACCTGCGGTACGGCATTCGTCCGTAGCACACCAGCTCCTCCACCGTCGTGCCGCCGGGAGCGTTCGCGCTTTGCGCCATCACCGCCAGCGTGCGTGCCACCTCTTCCGTTGACATTTTGTTGATATCCTTGCTGTCGAGATAAACCGCACCGCTCGCAGGCTCCAGCAAGCGGCAGAGCGCCTTCAGCAGCGTTGATTTGCCGCTGCCGTTCGGCCCGATAATCGTCACAATTTCCGGCTGGGAAATATCCAGTGTCAGGTCCCTGATTATCGTGTGCTCGCCGTAGCGCAGAGTAATTTTTTGTGTATGTAATGTCGGGATATTCATAGCTTAACGCATCCTCCGTTTCAGCAGATACAAGAAGAACGGACCGCCGATGAAGGACATGAAGATGCCCACGGGAATTTCCAGCGGACTGAAAAGCGTTCTTGCCGCCGTATCAGCCAGTGTTACCACCGCACCGCCGGCAATCGCCGCACAGGGCAGCAGATATTCGTGGTCGCTGCCGATTAACAGTCGCATGATGTGCGGCACGATGAGGCCCACAAAGCCCAACATGCCTGCTACGCTTACGGAAACTGCCGCCAGCAGCGCGGAAAGAAAGATTAAAATTGTGCGCATGCGCATAACGCGTACGCCTAAACTCTTGGCCAGCTCATCACCTAACTGCAACGCATTCAGGGAACGTGCACACAAAATTGTACCGATAATACCAATCGCGCTATAAGGCAGCAGCATCTCCACATGCCCCCAGCTACGCCCCTGAAAGCCGCCGGCCATCCACATAACCGTGCCTTGGATTCTATCACTGTAAAATACGTTCAGCGCCGCCATACCGCCGCCGAAGAAGGTGGCAACCGCCACGCCTGCCAGAATCATGCGCAAGGGGTTGATGCCCTTTTCCCACGCCAGGAAAAAGACGATGCCTGTGGAAAGCACGGCGCCGACGAAGGCTGCCAGCGGCACCATAGCGGACTGTTCCGGGAAAAGCAGCATTATCACCATCGCAAAAAGGCCCGCACCGGCACTCACGCCGATGATACCGGGGTCTGCCAGCGGATTGTGCAGCATACCCTGCAGGTTGCAGCCTGCCAAAGCCAGGTTAGCACCTACAAGCACAGTCACAATCGTGCGGGGCAGACGGATGAGGTTCACAATGCGGTCGGTGTCAGCATCGGCCTCGCCCGTCAGTGCCGCCCATGTTTCGCTCACCGAAAGGCTCACTGTACCGCTGCCGATGCTCACGAAAATGCCTACGACGAGCAGGATACACAAGCCGAAGAACACTGCTATGCGCACTTTTTCTTTTGTTTTGGCATCATTACTCATCACTTGGCCTCTCCATACATATATTCTTTCATAATCTTCATCGCGTCGATGGTGTGCGTGCCGGGGTTAACGGTAAACAGGCTCGGCGGCAGCTGGTACACACGGTTATTCTTCACGGCGTTCACGTCATGCCAAATGGCGTTGTCACGCATATTGGCGCGCAGCTTCTCCAGAATTTCCTTGCTGCCGCCCATGGTAATCAGCATCACGATGTCGGGGTTTTCCTTGGCTACGAATTCCATGCTCAGCGGGATGTAGCTGCTGTCCTTCACGTTTTCGGCCTTGTCCGCAATGTTTACGGCGCCCAAACGCTCTGCCAGATCACCGCCAAAGCTCTTTTTGGTGGACATATTGAAGCTGTCAGGCGAGCCGAAGATGATTAGCACCTTCGGACCCCTGCCCTTCTGTACGTCCTGCGTCAGCGCGGCATATTCCTTTTCTATCTGCGCACGCTTGGCGGCAGCTTCCTTTTCTCTGCCGGCAAAGCGGCCAAAGTCGTCTATGCTTTTCAGCACGTCCTCATAGGAGTTTATCATGTTCAGGTAAAGCGGCACGCCGGCCATTTCCAGAGGCTTGCGCAGCATTACGTGGAAGGGTACGTTGGTGCCTACAACCAGGTCAGGCTTCAGACTCATGATTTTTTCCAGATTGGGCGCGTGGATCATACCTACTTCTGGGATGTCCTTAATGCTTTCTTTGATGTCGTCGGGATATGAAGTACTGGTAGGTCTGCCGACGGCCTTGCCACCGATGGAGGCGAAGATTTCCAGATTGGAGGCATTAAGAAAGACGATTCTTTTGGGCTCCGCGGGGATGTGTACCTTGGCGCCGGTGCTGTCGGTTACGCTGACGGCGGCGTTGGCTGCAAGCTTGTGCTGGCCTCTTGCCAGCAGGAAGTAGCCTGCCAGGGCTATGATTACGACAAATACGAGTAAGATATATTTTTTCATACGCAACTCCCTTTACAATATTAGCTAGTGCTATTTTTGAATTTAAATTAGCCTAGTCTAACTTTTACTATGACATTATCTTATAAGATGGGGATTTTGTCAAGATAAAATTAGCGTAGGCTAATTTGGTGAATCAGTTTCCAGTATGAAATTCCAGTAAGATATCCATTTTCAGCACTTCTTTTGCCTGCATGTCGCTATGCAAGCGCAGCTCTTTAACCTTACAGCCATCTCGTTCTGCCTGCCGCAGCCAGCGAAGCAGGGAATAAAAATCACCGACAGCACTTATTTGCAATTTCTGCATCTGCAAGCCATTCTGCAAAGCCATAGGCTTGCCCTCCATCTGCATGCTGTTTAGATGAATGCTTTGAGCTCGTGCCTGCTTTTGCAGGCGTTGCAGCCTGTTATTCAAGCTCAGATTATGCCCTGCCTGCTGCTCTAATTTCTTTTGCTTATCCAATAGCTTGATTTTATATGTCTTATAATCACTGTGTTCATCAGCAAAACGAATCTGCTGCGTCAGCTCTGTTTGCAGCTTGTCCGTCTCTTCCAGTACCAGTTTACGTTCATTCCACAGCGTCCACGCATTAACTGACAAAGCAATCGCAATTAAAATTGCTGCGCCGGCAAGTATATTAATTGTCGCTTCCCTATGCTTCATTGCTTGCCCTCCTTCATCTGCAGCTGCAGTTTATAAACAAGAACGTTACCCTGCTGCTGCGATTGCAGAAGCTCTACTCTGCTGTAATTTCCACATTTTTGCAGTTGCTCCACAAAACTTTCCAAGGCCAAATTATCCACCGCCTGTCCTTGCAGCACTAAAGGTTTTTTACTGCCGTTGTATTCTAGCAGTGTCAGCCAACAGCCGGGCATCATCTGACGGCAGATGCGTTCCAACTCACCAACGGCCTCTTTCGATGGTTTAGACGCTGCAGCCAACAGCTTTTCCAAACGCTGACAGTTACGCTCAACAGCCTCGCTTTCCTGCATACGCTGTTCCCACTCCGCATACTGCTCTAATTGCTGCTCTACCTCCTGCAAATCGCGCTGCGCCAGATAACAGCCTCCCCAGGCACTGGCATAAGCCAAAATCGCTAACCCTAAAGCTGCACAGCCTGCTTTTGTCAGATAACGGCCAAAAGTGGCCGCTATCCCCTGTAAGCGCCTCTGCTTCTGCCTGTATATTGATGGAAGAGACTTCCCGGCAAACCATTTATCTGCTGCTTCATCAATCGTTTTACTGCCTAACAAAATCCCCTGCAGCTTCAGCATTAAACTTCTGCACAGCTGCTCCAGTTCAGCACGCGACGCATTCTGTAAGGCTGCAAACATCACCTGATATTGCTGTTCATCTGCTTCACCGATAACATGTGCTTCAAAGCTGTAAGTATAGTCTTCATGCATCCAAGGAATGCTCTGCTGTACCTCCCATTGCAGTGCAGCCTGCAGTTCACGCTGCTGCATTAAAGGCAAAAGCAGCTGTTCAGAGTACATCGTCGCTGTGGCAGGCGACAGCAAAACGGCTGCTCCTTCCTCCACCTCACGCTTCAAAAGTATTTCGCGTAAGGCATCGGTAAGTCTTTGCTTATCTGCCAGACATTCCTCATTCAGCTGCTCCTGCCAGCTGCGTTCTCCATTCTGCCAATACGCAACCTCCCCCGTTTGCAGTGACAACAGCAAAAGCGCCTGCTTACGGCGCCAACGGCAGCGCAAAGCGCACAGTACAGGCTCAAATAGTTCTTCAACACTAATACTTTTACCATACTTCATCATAAGAACATCCTCCAATACCATGTAATGATTTCTTTGCCACAAAAATATGCAGTGACTGCCGCCGCGCACAAAAACGGTCCGAAGGGAATCGCCTGTTTCAGCTTCCCACGCTTGCACAGCAACAATAATACCCCTACAACGCCACCGCTGACAAAGGCGAGCAGCAAACATAACAGTCCCTGATCTAAGCCAAGCCAGATACCCAATGCCGGCGCCAGCTTTACGTCACCCTCGCCCATACCTCCGCGGCTGGCAAAATACAGCAGCAGCATAATTGCCAGCGTTACACCTGCACCATAAAGAGCATTTAATAACTGATGCTCATAAAATGCACGTACAACACCTGCTGCAATTAAAAATAACGTTACCTTGTCATAAAGCAGCATGAACTTCAAATCGGTATAAGTGTGATAAAGCAGCCCAAGAACAAAAATAACGGAAAACATGATTACCTCCTTAAATTTTTCCAGAAAAAAGCAAAAAGGACTCCCATATTGTAATTTGTACTACAATACAGGAGTCCTAAAACTCTTCACTGCATATTTACTTTTTCTGCTTCCAGATAAAGCCAATGCGCTTAGCCAAAGAGCTGAAAGTCTTTAATTGCCTCTTACCAGTTCAGGTCCTCAACCTCTTGACGGCCTTTGCCGGTCAAAGCATCCATCATGATGCGTTGCTCGATTTGAGCAGCCAGCTTCTTGGTGAACTTAACAGTATCCGGGTTAACGGACATGCTGTCGATACCGCTCTTAATGAGGAACTCGCAGAACTCAGGATATACGCTCGGAGCCTGACCGCAGATAGAAACGGTCTTGCCATCCTTATGAGCAACCTCGATCAGGTGACGGATTGCGCGGCGTACAGCCAGATTACGTTCGTCATAGATATGGGAAACAGTATCGTTATCACGGTCGCAGCCCAGAACCAGCATGGTCAGGTCGTTGGAACCGATGGAGTAGCCATCGACAAATTTGTTGAACTGGTCAGCCAGGATGATGTTGGACGGAATCTCAGCCATCAGCCAAACCTTGAAGTCCTTACCACGGGACAGACCGCAGTCAGCCATAATCTTGGTAACCTTTTCGCATTCCTCTACGTTACGGCAGAACGGAATCATAACGTTCAGGTTCTTCAGGCCGAACTCTTCGCGAACTTTGCGAACAGCCATGCATTCGAGCTTGAATGCTTCGATATATTTAGGATCATAGTAACGGGAAGCACCGCGCCAGCCCAGCAGAGCGGAAGGCTCGTTAGGCTCGAATTCGTCGCCGCCCTTCAGGTCGCGGTATTCGCTGGACTTGAAGTCGGAGAAGCGCATGGTTACCGGTCTCGGAGCCATAGCCTGGCAAACTTGGCGGATGCCTTCAGCCAGTTGGTCTACAACCTTTTCCGGTTGACCGATTTTGATCAGATACAGCGGATGTTCATGGATATAGGTGGTCCAGATGAACTCTTCGCGCATCAGGCCGATACCGTCGCAAGGCAGAGTAGCATATTTTTCAGCCAGCTCAGGATCGCCCAGGTTCATATAAATCTTGGTGCCGGTCGGCGGGAAGTATTCAGCAGCAGCAACTACCTGTTGTGCCGGTTGTTCAGCCTTCGGCTCTTCGATGATGCCTTCGTATACAACACCATGAGTAGCATCGATGGTTACGTCAATGCCATCGGGAATGGTGGTGGTAGCAGCTTCGCCACGGCTCTTGGTACCTACGATACAGGGAATGCCCAGCTCGCGGGATACGATAGAAGCATGGCAGGTCATTCCGCCGCTATCGGTTACGATTGCTTTCGCTTTCTTCATAGCCGGTACCCAGTCAGGAGCGGTCATTTCGGTTACGAGAATTTCGCCTTCCTTGAACTCGTCGATATGGGACGGATCCAAAATTACATGTACGCGGCCTGCTACATTACCAGGGCTGGCAGGCAAGCCTTTAACGATAACTTTGCGATCAGTAGTCACTTTTTTCTCCTCTTTCGGTGCACCATTTTCTTTGTTACGACGGCTCCATACGGTCTCAGGACGGGCTTGCAGGATGTAAACCTTGTTATCGCGCTCGTCAACGCCCCATTCCATGTCCATGTAGCAGCCATAGTGTGCTTCAATTTTCTTAGCGCATTCAGCCAATTGTTTGATTTGCTCATCAGTCAGCTTCTGCTCGTTTTGCTCATCCAGCGGAACAACAACCTCTTCGCAGTCGCCGTCAGCTTTGCGGATCAGCTTAATGTCCTGCGCGTTAACGTTCTTTTCAACAATCTCGCAGGTAGCTTTATTTACA
>OHTV01000793.1_pt1 | contig 12504 bp, 10 predicted proteins | sample 1579041 | NCBI WGS metagenome assembly OHTV01 (sample SAMEA3879583, study PRJEB24766) | human gut metagenome | biome: human-associated habitat; feature: feces | place: USA | collected 1985/1987
TTGGAAATACGATTCCGTTACTTGGAATTAATCTTGGAACACTTGGCTTTTTGACAGAGATTGAGTTATCTAAGCTGTATGAGGGCCTAGATGGACTGTTAAATGATACTTTTCAGGTTGAAGAGAGAATGATGCTAGATGGACGTGTGATCCATGCAGATCAGGAAACAGATCATCTTCCTGCATTAAATGATGTTGTGATCGCAAGAAGTGGTTTTTCGAGAATTATTTCATTTCGTATTATGGTCAATGGAAAGCTGCTAGATGTTTATGAAGCAGATGGAATCATTATCTCGACGCCAACAGGTTCTACAGGATATAATTTATCTGCTGGAGGTCCTGTTGTGAATCCGAAAGCTAACGTAATTCTTGTAACACCGATCTGTCCTCATTCATTGCAGTCAAAGAGTCTTGTTTTGTCGCAGGATGATGAGATTGATATTTATATTGAGAATGTAAGGGAATCTCAGTTAGAAGAAGCCTATGTTACATTTGACGGGCAGGTTGCACGAAAACTTCAGCCGGGAGATGTCCTTCAAGTAAGAAGATCAAAGAAGATTGCAAGGATCATTAAAGTGAAAGGAGACAGCTTTTACAGAATCCTTCGAATCAAAGTTGGAGGTCAGAATGAAGAAGAATAGGCAGGAAGCGATCATTGAGTTGATTCAGAAGTATCCAATTGAAACACAGGAAGAGTTATTATCAAGATTGAATCAGATTGGCTTTAAGACGACACAGGCGACGATTTCGAGAGATATCAGGGAACTTGCGCTGATCAAAAAACCAGATGCAGATGGGAAACAGATATATTGTCTGATCGATCAAGAAGATGAGACTTCAAGAAAATATCAGAGAATTCTTGCAGAAGCGATTGTGTCCATGGAATTAGCAGAGAATATGCTTGTTGTAAAAACAGTTTCTGGAATGGCAATGGCATCAGCAGCGGCACTTGATTCGTTAAATATTATCGGTATGGTTGGGACGATTGCGGGTGATGATACAATTATGTGTGTCATGAAAGATAAAAATATTGGAAGAACTGCGATCGCAGAGATTAATCATATGATCAAAAAATTAAAAGAATAAAAAAACAGAGAGGAAATCTATGCTGCAGAATTTACATGTAAAGAATCTTGCGTTGATCGACGAGATTGAGATTACATTTGATGAACATTTAAATATACTAACTGGTGAGACAGGTGCAGGGAAATCGGTCTTGATAGGATCCATAGAAAGTGCACTAGGTAAGAAAATCTCTAAAGATATGATCCGTCCAGGTGCTAAAGAAGCAGTTATTGAACTGCTTTTTTGGATTGAAGATGAAAAACTCATCAAAGAAATTGAAGCGTTTGATCTTGAAGTGGAAGATGGGCAGATCTTTATTAAACGTGTGATCAACGAAAAGAGAAGTATTAATAAGATCAATGATAGTACAGTTACATTAAATACGTTAAGAGAAGTATCAAGAAGATTATTTGATCTTCATGGGCAACAGGAACACCAAGTGCTCTTAAAAGAGAAAAATCATCTAAGTATGATGGATCATTTTTTACCAATAGAATCTATGGATAAAGATAAAGTATTGGTGATGGATTATGAGACTAAGAATCATTTAGAGCTTGTTTATAGTCAATCAACAAATGCAAAAGCGGAAAGCTTATGGTCTTTTATGGATAAATGCCAAAGTGCGATGGGATCTCGAATGTTAAAGAGATGGATTGAATATCCCTTAATTGATGTTGAAAAAATTGCGAAAAGGCAAGAAGCAGTAAAAGATTTAAAAGAAAACTTTATGTTAAGAGAGAATCTGAAAGAACATTTAGTTTACGTTTATGATATGGAACGTTTAGCCAGTCGTATGGCTTATGGAAATGCTAGTCCAAGAGATGTGTTACAACTTGTAGCTACATTAGAACATGCCAAACCAATATTAGATTTAGCTTCTTCATTAAATTCATATCCAGAATTTTTGAGTGTGCCATCATGTCAAGGTTTATATAACGAAATAAAAAATGCAATTGTTGAAAATCCACCATTAACATTAAAAGAAGGTGGCGTCTTTAATGATGGCTATAACCAAGAATTGGATGAAGTAAGAGAGATTGCGAAGAAGGGCAAAGATTTTATTTTAGAACTTGAAGCTAAGGAACGCGAAAGAACGGGAGTAAAGTCTTTAAAAATTGGATATAATCGTATTTTTGGATATTTCATTGAAGTTCGAAATGGTAACTTAGGAAATATCAAAGAGGAATTTGGGTATCATACAAAGCAAACATTGACGAATGCGACTCGATTTATTACACAGGAATTAAAGGAAAAAGAAGATCAAATATTGCATGCACAAGAAACGAAGGTAAAATTAGAACAGACTTTATTTACGAATTTATTGTTAAGAATCAAAAGGGATTTGTTTGATTTACATGCATGTGCACAAGCGTTGGCGACAATTGATGTACTTGTGTCTTTAGCTATTTTGGCAAGTGAAAAAGGATATGTATGTCCGACCTTCCATCCGGATTATGAAGTAAATGTTGTAGAAGGAAAACACCCTATTTTGGATGATCGTATGAAGAAAAAAAGATATGTTTCTAACGATTGGAAAATGTCAAAAGATGAGCATATCCAATTAATTACGGGGCCAAATATGGGTGGTAAATCAACGTATATGCGTCAAAATGCATTATTAGTGGTCATGGCACAAATGGGAAGCTTTGTTCCTGCTAAAAAAGCTGAATTACCAATCTTTGACCGAATATTTACTAGAATAGGTGCATCCGATGATATTTTGACAGGAAAAAGTACTTTCATGGTTGAAATGATGGAAGCTAATGTTGCCTTACGCTATGCCACAAAGCATTCTTTGATTCTGTTTGATGAAATTGGTCGTGGAACAGCAACATATGATGGTATGGCATTGGCACAAGCGATGCTTGAATATATTGATGAAGCTATTGGTGCAAAAACACTTTTCTCGACTCACTATCATGAATTAACGGATTTAGAAGCAGAACATAAATCAATGCGTAATGTTCATGTTGATGTAAGAGAAGAAAAAAATGAAATTGAATTCAGATATCGTGTTGTCGATGGTAAAGCAGATAAATCATACGGAATTAATGTTGCTAAATTAGCTCATTTGCCTAAAGTTGTTTTAGATCGAGCAGCGCAACTTTTATCAAATTATGAAAATCAAGAAACAAATCAAAGTTATCAACCAAGCTTATTTGTCATGGATCAAGTTCAACCAGAAAAATCGATGCTCTTACAACGCTTACAGGAATTGGATATTGATTCGATGTCTCCAAGAGAAGCTTTGGATTGTTTATATGAGTTAAAGAAACTTAGTGAAAAAATCGATTCATAATATGAAATTCATATGAATGGAGGTATGAAAATGGCTAAAATACATGTTTTAAGTGAACATTTAACAAATATGATTGCGGCAGGAGAAGTTGTTGAACGTCCTGCGGGAATTGTAAAAGAATGCGTGGAAAATAGTATTGATGCTGGTTCAACAGTGATTGAAGTGGAAGTATATCAAGGTGGTATAGAGCGAATCGTTATAACGGATGATGGATGCGGAATGGATCATGAAGACGCCCATTTAGCTTTTATGCGCCATGCCACAAGTAAAATGCATTCAGAAGAAGAATTGTTCAATATTCAAACGATGGGGTTTCGAGGAGAAGCTTTGCCAAGTATTGCTTCAGTAGCACAAGTTGAGCTACAAACAAGCGATGGAAACGAAGGAACCTTATTAAGATATAACTATGGAAGCTTAGATGTCGATGAAAAATGCAATTGTCCTAGAGGAACTAAATTAGATGTATCTGGATTATTCGTGAAAACACCGGCTAGATTTAAGCATTTAAAAAGTACATCCTATGAATTTTCAGTTATTGCCGATTTAATGAATAAAATGGCTTTATCACATCCAAATATACGATTTACACTTTCGCATGATGGAAGAGTTGTATTTCAAACAAGTGGAAATGGGAATATACAAGAGATTCTTTACCAAATGTATGGAAAAGAAGTGGCACAGAATGCAATTCCATTTGAAGGAAGTAATGATGATTTTCATATTCATGGATATGCAATTCAACCAAAAATCAATCGTGCTACAAAATATTTTATGTTTTTGACTTTAAATACACGACTTATTCGAAGTGTAGCTATTCAAAAAGCAATTTTAGATGCATATAGTGACTATATGCCACCAAATCGTTTTCCAATTGTTGTTTTACAAATGGACTCAGATACGCAATTGGTGGATGTAAACGTACATCCGAATAAATGGGAAGTACGTTTATCTAAACAAGGAGAAATGTTGGATTTAATCAAAACTACGATTCAAGATGCATTAAACGCCTCTTTAAAAACGGTTTCTGTAAGTAAGCCGGAAAAGAGGAGTGTGGTTTTTGAGCAGCCTGAAATTCAATATTCATATCCGGTGAAGCAACAAAAAGAGAATAAAGTAATTGAACAAAGTTTTAAAAATTATAAACCTATAAGAGAAATTGATACAAAACCGATTACTGTGGAAAAAAGAGTATATGAAGATAAAACAGTTTCTGAAATAAAAATACAGGAAGAGCCGATTTCATATCCAATTCCTAAGGAAGATAAGAATGATAAAGGACCAGAATTCTTTTTACATTTACAGGTTTTAGCTCAATTACACGATTCATATATCCTGTGCAGTAATGAAGACGGACTTGTGATTGTTGATCAGCATGCTGCCCAAGAAAGATATCATTATGAACAATTAAATGAAAAACTATTGGGACAATGCACAAATAAACAGCCATTAATGGTGCCAATTCAATTAGATGTATCAAGTAATGTATTGGCACAATATATGACAATCAATGAAAAAACAGCGTTTTTTGGGATTGAATTTGAACCCTTTGGAACCGATCAATTGATTTTAAGAGAAATTCCACTTTGGTTTCATGATGTAGATCAAAAACAATTTTTACAAGATTTACTTGATTATTTTGTGGAAAATCAAGATGTTGATATGGCAAAACTCAGAAAGCACATGATTGCGACTATGGCGTGCCATAGTTCGATTCGATTCAATCGTCCATTATCGATGCAGGAGATGAAGCAGGTCATTCTCGATTTACAAAAGTGTAAACAACCATATCATTGTCCGCATGGAAGACCAACTGTTATTGTAATGAGTGATAGTGAATTAAGAAAGGAATTTGAACGTGGATAAACAAAAAATATTAGCGATTGTCGGACCAACAGGAATTGGTAAAACAAGTCTATCTGTATGGCTGGCAAAGCAATTTAATGGGGAAATCATTTCTTGTGACAGTATGCAGGTATATAAAAAAATGGATATTGGAACTGCAAAAGTTACCAAAGAAGAAATGGAAGGTATACATCATGAGCTTATCGATGTTCAAGATTATGATGAAGCTTATAATGTAAAAGTGTTTCAAGAAAAATGTCGCAAGGCAATAGATGATGTAGTAAAAAGACAAAAGTTTCCTATTTTATGTGGTGGAACAGGGCTTTATTTAAAGGCTGCTTTATATGATTATGAATTTCAAGAAGAAAAAGAAGATGAAGCTTTTAAAAGTTATTTAGATTCAAAAAGCAATGAAGAACTTGTTAAGATGTTGGAAGAACAAGATAGAAAAGCTTTGGAAAAGATTCATCCCAATAATCGTAAACGGCTGATACGAGCTCTTCAGATTTGCCATAGTGGTACACCAAAATCAGAACAAGAAGACAAGCAGCAGCACATTCCATTATATGATGTTTATTTCTTAGGACTGGATGTGGATCGTAATATTTTACATGATCGAATCAATAAAAGAGTGGATATAATGTTTGAAAATGGTTTGGTTAAAGAAGTAGAAGAATTATTTTCTAATCCACAAACATGGGAATATACAAGTTTTCAAGGAATAGGATATAAAGAGTTTAAAGATTATTTTTTAGGTGAAAAGAATTTAGAAGAAGTAAAGACAGCTATCAAGACACATTCAAGGCAATATGCGAAAAGACAATATACATGGTTCAAAAATCAAATGCCAGTACATTGGTTTGAAGCACAGGATAGAGATGAAATATATGATGCAGTAAAGGAATGGTTAAGTCATGAAGACAAATGAGAGAAGTGAACTATTGTTAGGAAAAGAAGCTTTAGAAACACTTAAGGAAAAGACTATTCTAGTTGTTGGAGTTGGTGGTGTTGGCTCATTTTGTGTTGAGGCACTCGCAAGAACGGGTATAGGACATTTAATTCTAATTGATAAGGATTGTGTGGAGCCAAGCAATATAAATCGACAATTAGTCGCAACCTTAGATACGGTAAATAGAATCAAGGTAGACGTATTAAAGGAAAGAATCGCTAAGTTAAATCCTAATTGTATTGTGGATACATATGCATGTTTTTACGATCAGACAAAGGATGAAGAGATTTTTTCACAACCTATCGATTTTGTCGTAGACTGCATTGACTCTATAAAAAGTAAGAAAGATTTAATGCAGGCATGTATTGACCGAAATATTCCGTTTTTATCAAGTATGGGGATGGCTAGACGAAAAGATCCTACTAAATTGATTGTTACAGAAATTGAAAAAACAAGTTACGATCCAATGGCAAAACAAATTCGTCAATGGAAAAGAAAAAATCGTATCCGAAATAAAATATGGGTTGTTGCATCGACAGAAATTCCAACACCGGTAGAATCAGGTCAACCATTGCCAAGTGCAATATTTGTACCAGCGAGTGCGGGGTTACTTCTTGCGAGTGAGTGTATACATAGATTAATTGAAGTATAAAGAGGAAAAAGCATATGAAGGATGTATTTATTGTAAATCCCAAATCTGGAAAGAATAACCAGTATGAATTAATAAAAGAAATTAAAGAGCATTTTCAAGGTAAACGAATTATCATTGAAAAAACAAAAGGTCCTGAACATGCAACTTTTATTGCGAAAAAATATGCTTTATCGAATGAACCTGTACATTTATATGTATGTGGAGGAGATGGAACATTACATGAAGTAATTAATGGGTGTGCGCAAAAGGAAAATGTGATTATTTCAGTAATTCCAATAGGTACAGGGAATGATTTTATCAAATACTTTGAAAACATCAAAAAAGAAGATTTTTTAAATTTGGCAAACTATTCAGATCCAGAATATATGGACTGTGATTTAATACGTGTAAATGGAGAATACTCAATAAATACTGTCTCTTTTGGTTTTGATGTTGAAGTCGCAAGACAAGTAAATGAATTAAAGAAAAAAATGCCTACAGAAGGTATTATTCCATATGCCTTATCGGCCTTGGTAAGCTTAAGAAAACCAATATGTAAAGAATACAAAGTCCAGATTGATACAGAAAAATTAACAAAAGATAATTATGGATTCTTGGTATTTGCGAACGGAAAATACTATGGAGGAGGATTTAAACCTTGTCCAGAAGCCAATATTGCCGATGGTTGGATGGACGTGTGTCTGATTTCAAATGTAAAAAGGCATCAGATTGTAAAATTAGCTAAAAAGTATCAAGAAGGAACACATACACAATATAAAAATTTAGTCTCTATGTACCAAGCTAAAACGGTTCATATAGATACAGAAAATGAAATTATTTATGCGAATTTGGATGGTGAAGTAAAAGAATTTAAAAATCCTACAATTGAAATTGTAGAAAAAGCAATTCGTCTCGCTCTTCCTAGAAATTCGTGAGTATGATACAATAGTCAAAAATATAGGGAGTGTGAAAAATGGACTCGGATTTATGGATACAAATCCTAGAATTAATTGTTTTATTAGCTTTATCTGGCTTCTTTTCTTCAGCTGAAACATCAATGGTTTCAGTAAGTAAAATTCGCTTAAGAACATTAGAAGAAGAAGGTAATAAAAAAGCTGCATTGGCTTTAAAAATATTGGAGAATCAATCAAAAATGCTAAGTGCAATTTTGATTGGAAATAACCTAGTTAATACATCAGCGGCTAGTATTGCTTCTTTAATAGCCTATTCCTTTGGTGGAGCTGCTGTTAGTATTGCTACTTTTATCATTACTTTTTTAATTTTGGTTTTTGGAGAAATTACACCTAAAACATGGGCAACAATCAATGCGGATAAACTCGCCATTACATATGCACCAATTATATCTTTATTGATGAAATTGTTGACACCTGTTATATGGTTTGTAAACTTATTTAGTTCAGCTATTTTAAAATTGATGGGTATACAGGATCCTAATAAAAACATATCTATGACTGAAAGTGAGCTACGTACAATTGTAGACGTTTCCCACGAAGAAGGTGTCATCGAAGAAGATGAAAAAGATATGATCAATAAAGTGTTTGATTTAGGGGATGCCAAAGCAAAGGAAGTCATGGTTCCTCGTGTACACGTTGTGATGGCGGAGGAAAATTGCACATATAAGGATTTATTGGCGATATTTAGAGAAGAAAAGTTTACGCGTATTCCAATCTATAAAGAAAAAATCGATAATATAGTTGGAATTGTGAATATGAAAGACTTATTGATGTATGATGATTTTTCACAGTTTGATATAAAAAAAATACTCCGTAAACCAAAATTCACATATGAAAATAAAAAAGTGTCTGAATTGTTGATGGAAATGAAAGAATCTACATTTAACCTAGCAATTGTAATGGATGAATATGGAGAGTTTTCCGGAATTGTAACATTGGAAGATATCATTGAAGAAATTGTTGGTGATGTTCAAGATGAATATGATGCGCATGAAGAAGAAAATATTGTAAAACTAAATAATCAGACATATGATGTGAAAGGTTATTTAAGTTTACATGATCTAAATGATTATTTGGATTTAGACTTAGACAGTGAAGATTTTGATTCAATTGGAGGATTGGTAATTGATACATTAGGACGTTTGCCACAGACAAATGATGAAACGATATTGCCAAATGGAATACGTATTAAAGTCTTAAAAGTAGAAAAAAATCGTATTGAATCCGTAAGATTAATTTTACCAGATACATTAAAAGAAAAGGATGTTTAACTATAATAAAAACCGATATGTAGGATTAAAATATCGGTTTTTTTCTTTATTTATTTTCAGTAATATATTTATCAAAAGCTTTCGCAACAGCCTTTGCGATTTTCTTTTGATTTGTACTATCCTTTAACTGTTGAAGCTCATTAGGATTTGTTATAAAACCAGCTTCAAAAAGAATAGATGGAATTTTTTGTAGATCAACCACATGCAAAGGATAAGATTCTGTTGTAAGGGTACCACGATCATAACTCCAATCTATATCAGATAAATTCTTAGATAGGTACTTAGTGATTTTTTTACTTACTTTATCATCCTTACGAATATAAGAAACATATCCATCACAACTTGGATCGTCATTTGAATTGATATGGAACGAGAAATAATAATCGGCATTCTCTTTTTTTGCCATTTCAACTCGAGCTGTTAAATCCTCTACTTCATCTTCTGGCCAAGTGATTTTGTCACTTGTACGAGTATAAACGACCTTGATGTCAGGATTGATTTTTTGTAGCTGTTTACCTGTTTCTAGAGCTAATTCTAAAGTCAGATCTTTTTCACAAGTACCATCAGCACCAATTGTTCCTCCATCATACCCGCCATGTCCTGCATCAATCATGACAGTCGCAATATAATTGTGGTGCTCATTGTCTTTTGTCTTTGAATTGTTTGACAACAAAACAGTAAACAAACCAACTATTAAACAAACACATGCCACAATAAGAAGTATTCTATTGGTATTTAATTTTCTTTTATTTGAATTTTTCATGGGACTAGTATAACACCATTAAAAGAATTATTCAAAAATAGCACGACCAATTCGAACTGTATTCGATCCATGCTTAACGGCTAACTTATAATCTTGAGACATACCCATGGATAAAGTGTCCATATCTGGATATTGCTCTTTTAATTCTAAGTAAAGATTATGCATTTGTTTAAACTCAGATTCAACTAATGCTTGATCATCTGTCTTAGATGCCACACACATTATTCCTTTGATTTGAATATGTTTAAATTCCTGTAGTTGGGAAATAAAGTTTTTCGCATCTTTAAAAGGATATCCCGTTTTATTTGGATCTTCTGATATTTTAAGTTCTACCAATACCTTTTGAACGATCCCATGCTTACTAGCCAGCTTTTCAATTTCTTCAGCAAGTTTCAATGAATCCAAGCTTTCAATCACATCAACCTTTCCAATAATATACTTCACTTTGTTTGTTTGTAGATGTCCAATAATATGCCAAGTATATTTTGGATCATACTTATCTATAAATTCCTGTACACGATTTTCTCCAAAAGTAGTTAGTCCCATTTTTGCGACTTCATCAATTTCTTCCTTTGTACGCGTTTTAGACACAGCTATTACATTAAAATCTTGTTTTTTTAGTTCTTCAATTAATTCTTTATTCATATGAAAACAGTCCTTTCAATACAAATTTAATTATAGACGAAGAAAAAAAAGAAGCAATTATATTTGCTTCTAGTGAAATAGTTTTCCAAAAATCCAACGAACACATGGTCCACAGTAACAAATTTGCCAAAAGAAAGCCATTGGAAAATTAAATAAAATAGTCATGAACCAAACAGAAATAATCTGCACACCTGGCGTCTTAAAAAGAATGGTCGCAATCAAACTCATAATTGGACACATAATACAAATAATGTAGAAAGAAATTGCAAGTGTGATAAAGAATGGACGATCCTTAGGTGTTACAACTTTAAAGGCTAAATGATGCGCCATTTTATCAACAAAGAAATACTCTAAAATAAAAGCAACCGGCCACATGATAATCAATTCACGAAAGGCTAACAAAAAGACTTGATTCGACATTCCACCCATATTTAAAGCGATGTTGTAACAAATCATGGCATAAACCATCAAAAAAGACATTAATAAAGTGAATACAATATTTTCGAATTTTGTTTTTGGCATATATTTTCTCCTCCTGAATAAAACTTTTTGTGTTGTTCAATCAAAGACGTTTCCAATATCTACCAAAAAGCGAACGCTAATAATAATATCATAATTTTTTTAATTTCGTAATAAAAAAATCAGCAAGAATCACTCTTACTGATGAATAGGAAAAGTTAATATAATAGTAAATAAATCATTTGTTTCGTCTTGATAGAAAGTCCCATGGTGGATTTCTATCATTTTTTTAACACTCTTCAAACCAATTCCATTACTTTCGACTTTATCTAAATGATGATTAATTGAATTTGTGAAACTCATTTTTAATCGGTCTTCTTCAATCGATGTTTGAATCACGATATCTTTCCAAGGATCACAATATTTTTGAATATTCGAGAATACATTATTTAATATTCTTTGAATCATCGCAAAATTCGCATCCATAGATAGAGAAGTTTGTAGAGGTTCATATAAAATATGAAGATCCATTTCTCTTAAATACTGAATATGATCTACCAATGTATCGATGAGCTTTTGAACAGGAATATTCGATAAATCCGAATTGTATTCTGTAGAAAAGACAAGAGAATACTCAAACATTTTATTGGAAAGATATGTGATTTCTTCAACTTTAGCTAAACACTTCTGAAGATATTGATCACGAAATTCAATATCATCCTTTTTTAAATTCATGATCTCAAGATACCCCTTTAACGTTGTTAATGGAGTTCTTAAATCATGAGATAAAGAAGAAATTAATTCTTTATTCGCAACACGAGCCTGTTGTTCATTGTCCATTGTTTGTAGAAAGGCAATACGCATTTGATTCAAGTCCTGGGCTAAACGTCCAATCTCATCTCTATCACTTACTTTGATTTCGTGATTCCAATCACCAATTGCTAAAGTAAAGACATCTTCCTGTAAATTTTGAATGGAATGAATTCGTTTACGAATAAAACTTTGTAGGATAATCAAATAAAAAGAGAAAGAAATCAAAAGTGAAAGAATAATATAAGGAATTTGGAATGGAATCATTGGAAAAGAAGTGATATATAAATAAACGGATTGATTTTTAAACTGTATTGGATAATCATAATACAACGGAGCTTCCAAGACATCCAAATCATCAAAACTATATAACAACAAAAAATTATTGCTGCTTAATGGAGATTTGTCTGTAAAATAGATCCCATCCTGATCATATAATTCTACATACGCATGATTAAGTGCATTTTCTTTTAATATATGATTGATGGCTTTTTTATTTTCTTTCGTTAGATCGAAATTTTGTAGTTGTTTTTCTAATTTTTTAACATAAGAAGAATAATCTTCCGATTGATAAAAAGTATCCATTAAAAACTCAAAGACAACACTTCGATTTAAATATAGAAATGAAAAAGAAGTTAATACTAACAATGTTGCACAAAGAAAAGAGAACATCATACGACTGGATAAGGAATAGAAGACGTTTTTCTTTGAACGGAGTGGTTTAAGATTTTTTAAAAGTAAATAAAAATTAGATAATAAAAATCAAGCCTAATTCATAAAATTTTGTGTCTTTCCA
>OHTV01000808.1_pt1 | contig 12276 bp, 9 predicted proteins | sample 1579041 | NCBI WGS metagenome assembly OHTV01 (sample SAMEA3879583, study PRJEB24766) | human gut metagenome | biome: human-associated habitat; feature: feces | place: USA | collected 1985/1987
GACGACCGGAAGGAATTGCACCGCAACGGCATTGCTTGTCTTCGCTACCTGATGGACCACAAGGAGTTGGCTCCCGACGTAAAGTTGATCGATGAATACCGGGTGGATGTCGGAGGACGTTACGTGCGGGTGATCGAACAATTTCAGGTATTGGAGTTCGACCGGTCGGGAAACATCTGGCTTTCGTTGAGCATATTGGACGTATCTCCCAATCAGGGAACGGAGGGCGGCGTACGCAGCCAACTGCTCAACTATCGGACGGGAGAAGTATTTCCGCTCCCGACACCCGAGGCATCCTCCCTTTCCGGCCGCGAACGGGAAATACTGCGCTTGATCAGCCGGGGAAAATTATCGAAAGAAATTGCGGACCAACTGAATATCAGTGTACACACGGTCAATACGCACCGACAGCATATCCTCGAAAAACTGAATGCGGATAATTCGATGGAAGCGGTTCGCTACGCTTCGGCCCGGGGTTTACTCGCCTGATACGGACAAAACGAAAGCGACGGGCGACCCCGGCAGCCTCCTGCCCGGAGAATCGGCTCGGATCGACGAAAAAGAGCCGCTATCTTTCTATTATTGTGCTTACAAAAAAAGCGTAACAACTCGATTTCTCGAACTGTTACGCTTTTTTCTACAAGAAAGTCCATTAAACCTTCCTGCCCCCATATTCGACTGCCGGAATCAGTGCGACCGACACGGACAACGACGGCAGCCAGGGAAATATAAAACCTATTACACCAATTTCAGCTCCTTCTTGATCCGTTCGATCTTGTCGTTCAGTTCGGCCCGTACCTTTTCGTAATCGGCGACGGACGGCAGGGTAGCCTTCACCCCGAAGTAGAACTTGATCTTGGGCTCCGTACCCGACGGACGGACACAGACACGGGTGCCGTCCTCGGTATACCACTGAAGTACGTTGCTCTTATCCTGCTCCAGATGCGTCTTCTTTCCGGTGCGGACATCGAACGACTCCAAAGTCTGAATATCGTTGATCTTCACCACGAGCGAGCCGAGAATCTCTTTCGGAGGATTGGCACGGTAATCGACCATCATCCGCTGGATCAATTCGGCACCCTCCTTACCGGTACGGACTACCGAAACGAGGCCTTCCTGGTAAAATCCGTACTTGACATAAAGCTGCTTGAGCCACTCGTACAGCGAGATACCCATCGTATCGCGCACCCAGGCTGCGGCCTCGGCCGCCAGCGAGCAGGCCGACACGCCGTCCTTGTCGCGGACGTAGTCCCCGGCCAGGTAGCCGAAGCTCTCCTCGCCGCCGCCGATGTACTGCATATCGGTACCTTCGTGCCCGCGAATGATCTTGGCGATGTATTTGAAACCGGTGAGACATTCGTAGCATTTCACCTTGAAATAGTCGGCTACGGCATCCACCATTTCGGTCGTAACGATCGTTTTGATCACGTACTGGTGTCCGTTCAGGCGGCCCAACTCGGCCCAGCGGGTCAGTTGATAAGTCATCAGCAGCACCAATGTCTGGTTGCCGTTCAACAGCACGTATTCGCCGTTTTCATCAGGCAGCGCCACGCCGATACGGTCCGAATCGGGATCGGTAGCCAGTACCAGATCCGCCTTCACCTTCTTCGCCAGGTCGATAGCCATCGACATCGTTTTACGCTCCTCCGGGTTGGGGGATTCCACCGTCGGGAAATTACCGTCGATCACCGCCTGCTCGGGAACCATTTGCACGTTGGTAAAGCCGAAGCGCTTGAGCGACTCGGGAACCAGCCGCACGCCGGCACCGTGCATGGGCGAATAGACGATCTTCATGTCGTGGAAGCGTTTCACGCTCTCGGGCGAAAGCGACAATTCATATATTTTATTAAGGTATAACTCGTCGAAATCCTTGCCCAGAGCATGAATGTTCTGCGGGTTCCGGCCGGTAAGCACCTGATCGACCTCGGTGATTTTCTCCACCTCGTCGATGATGTTCTTGTCGTGCGGTGCCGTAACCTGCGATCCATCGGACCAGTAGGCTTTGTAGCCGTTGTATTTTGCCGGGTTGTGGGATGCAGTTACCATGATACCTGCATTGCAGTTATAGTAACGGGTTGCAAAGGAAAGTGCCGGTACCGGCATCAGTGCATCGTAAATTCTGACTTTGATTCCGTTTGCAGCCAGAACGCCTGCTGCTGTTTTTGCGAAAACATCGCTCTTGATACGGCTGTCATAGCTAATGGCTACGGTCTGGTTTCCGCCCTGTGTTTTTACCCAGTTTGCAAGGCCCTGTGTTGCCTGACGCACTACATAGATATTCATACGGTTTGTTCCTGCGCCAAGTACACCACGAAGTCCTGCGGTTCCGAATTTCAGAGATACAGCAAAACGGTCCTTGATCTCCTCATCGTTTCCTTCAATCCGTGCCAGCTCCGGGTTCAGATCTGCGTCTTCCAGATCAGCTGCCAGCCATCTCTTATACTCTTCCAGATACATATCTTTTTTTCTCCTGTTCTATTCTTTATTTGTAACTATTCAGCGCCATGCGAAAGAGAAGAAAATCGTGAATCATGCTTGCATGAATGCGCGGTTTTCTGGAATTTCATATGGCGAGAAGCAACATCGAGATGCAGCGCAAGCGGAATCGAGATGGGGTTCTGAATAGTTACCTTTCTTTTATGTCTCACTCTTATGTCCCCATGTAGCGCCACATAAATGTATGTATAGTCATAATATACCATAACTGTCCCAAAACAGCAATTATTTTTGGTAATTTAAGCAAAATTTTACCGATTCTTTTTCTCTTTTTTCGACTCTGTCCGCTGTTTTCAGACAGAATTAGCTAAAACTCTTTTCGTCCAGCCATATCTTTTTGTCATTCGAATATAAAATTCCCGCTGCAAGTTATCCTTGCATTTTTCCATAATGATAATATTATTGTTCCAACTAATTTCTCGCACCAGTGGTGCGAGTTTCTATCCTTCCGACAACTTTCCATTCCGACAAGCTCTGGTAATTATGATATCGCTTAGTGGGTTACAAAAGCAGAAATCTGCACGTCTCGCGAAAACGCAAATTTCTGCTTTTGTTATGGTATTTATATTAGTTTTTATTCCTCTCCCGGTCTGTGATTGTAGTCAAATCCGCATTTCTCCAAAAACGCCCGCGCAATCACGGTTGCACCGATCTGGTTCGGGTGAATCCGATCCCATGCAATGTAGGAAGAATGACGGTATTGGAAGTAATCATTAAAAACAGCCTGCAGATCGATAAAACAGCAGCCATATTTTTCGGCCAGCTCACGGCAGATTGCCCCATACGTATCCATACGTTTTCTCATCCAGTCCTCTGCATTTGGCTCCATATAATATGGGGTCATGAGAAAAACACCCTTTACGTTATCTTTTACGGAAAGAATCATCTGTTCGACGTTAGAACGGTACTCCTCCGGAGATACCTGGACATCCGGCATAGCCGGGCTGTCGAACTGTCTCCAGACATCGTTGATACCGATACAGATAGAAACCCAGTCCGGGTTCAGTGAAACAACGTCGCGGTCAAACCGCTGCAGCAGATCGCGGCTTGTGTTTCCACTGATACCGGAGTTTGTCACACGAATGTATACCTCCGGGTAAAATGCAGACAGCATGTTCTCAACAATTCTGACGTAGCTCTTTCCGACATTTTCAAATAAACCTTCCCCCACCGGCTGTGCACTCTCCATATCCGTTACGGAATCTCCTGCAAATACAATCCGGTCCATGTGTTCAAAAATCATTTTTTTGCCTCCCTTGATCATGAGTAATAAATTTAGAAAAACCCTCTGAACCCCATTATAGTCTTACAGTTTCGACCGTACAAGGCAAATTTTGTGTAAAAAAATCCGGCCGCGAAACACTATTTTTCAGTGCCCCGCAGCCGGGAATTTCATTTTCTTTTCTTACTCAATCCCATTCATATAAGCATTGTAAATCGCCGGGTCAATGTTCTCTTTAATCGACGCATACACGCTCTTCGATGCCTCTCGGATGTCCGATCTTGTCTGGTCATCGAGGGTCAGGATCTTCGTTCCGCTCTCCTCGATCGTCGCGATCTTGTCGGCGATACGGGCATCGGACTGCTCTCTTGCGTACTCGGTCGCAATCTTTGCGGCCTCTGTCATGATCTCCTGCTCGTCTTCCGGCAGATCCCGGAAGAAATCGTCGTTGACGATCAGGGAAATCAGATGCGGCAGATGGTTCGTCTCCACTACGTAATCCTGCTGCTCATACAGATTATTCGAAACGATGACCTCATACGGGTTCTCCTGTGCATCAATCGTGTGCTGCTGCAGGCCGATGTAAACCTCACTGAAGCTCATCGGCGTCGGGTTGGCACCGATGGCTTTCCAGAATGCCAGATGGTAGCTGTTCTCCATGGTACGGATCTTCTGACCCTTGAAATCCGAAAAGCTGTAAACCGGCTTATTCGTACTCATGACACGAAATCCCTGATCTGCCATACCGAGCAGGTGATAACCTCCCTCTGTATAAACGTTGCTGATCAGCTCGTAAAACTCCGGATTATCGATCTTCTCACGGCATTCATCGAGAGAATCAAACACACACGGCAGATCAAACACGGCAAGATCACCCATAAAGGAAACCTGCGGTGCCGTATTCTGTACGACAAACGGAATATCGCCGTCGGCACACGTTTCCAGCAGATCGCGGTCGCCGCCGAGCGTTGAGTTTGCGTAAACCTGAATTTTCATCCTTCCATCGCTCAGCTCCGAAATCTCTTCCGCGAACTTCTCAGCGAAGATCTGTGTTACCGTGTCCTCCGGGCTCGCCGTTGCCAGTGGCCAGGAATAGCGCTGTGTCGTCTCTTCTCCGGAAGAGCCGCAGCCGGCAAGCGATGCGCCAAGCGCAACGACAGCGGCAAGTGCCGTCACTTTTCGGAAAAGCTTTTTCTTTTTTGTCATCTTTTTCATTGTCCTTCGCTCCTCCCTATAAAATTCCAATCGAAATCGCCGGAATAAATGTAATCAGCAGCAGTGCCGCGAGGAAGAAACCGATCATCGGCATAGCCTTCTTTGCGATCTGCATGACCGGAACCTCGGTCAGGGAGCTTGCCACGAACAGGTTGACGCCGATCGGCGGTGTTACGAAGCCGATCGCAAGGTTGACAACCATGATCACACCAAACTGAATTGGATCCATACCGATTGCCTGTACGATCGGCAGAAGGATCGGGGTCAGAATCAGGATTGCCGGTGTGGTATCCATCACCATTCCGACAATCAGCAGGAATACGTTGATGATCAGAAGGATCGCAACCGGGCTGTGGAAGTTGTTCAGAATGAACTCACTGACCGTCTGCGGCACCTGCATCAGCGTCAGGACACGGGAAAATGCTGTCGATGCCGCCAGGATGAACAGGATCGGAGTAAAGGTGCGAATCGCCTCAACCAGAATGGACCAGATGTCGCGGATGCGGATACTCCTGTACACAAAAAGGCTGATGATCAATGCATAGAATACGGAGATAACAGCCGCCTCAGTCGGGGAAGCGACACCGCTGTAGATACAGCCAAGAATGATCACCGGGCTGAGCAGTGCAAAAAAGCTCTCTTTTAAAACGCAAAGCAGGCCTTTGTCATGCAGCACTTTGACTTCTGCATGGATCTTCTCTTTGTCCTCCCCATACCGTTTGCAGTGATAAACGGCATAAACCATCAGCAGCAGACCGATCATCAGACCCGGTACAATTCCGGCAAGGAACAGGTCACTGACCGAAGCGCCGGAAGCCATACCGTACATGATGAACGGAATACTCGGGGGAATGATAACGCCAAGGCCGCCGGCAACTGCCACAATCGCTGTGGAGAATGTCAGATCATAACCAAGAGTAGTCAGAATCGGAATTGTCATGCTTCCGACAGCAGCAACGGTCGCCGGAGCGGAACCGGAAATCGCACCGTAAAAAAGGCAGGTGACGATAACGGCGCACGGCATACCTGCGGTGAATTTTCCGAGAAAATAGGCAAAGACATCAAACAGTTTTTTTGAGATGCCTCCCTTAGCCATGATGATACCGGAGAGGACGAACATCGGAACTGCCAGCAGAGGGAAGGAATCGAGTCCTCCGAACATGGCACGGATCAGATATTTGGCTCCTACCGTAAAAGACGGGTCAAACACCGACGGAAGCACAGATGTGATTCCAAGGGTAATCGATACCGGAACAGCGATGACCAGCAATGCAACAAAAATCAAAAATAATACTACGACCGGCATTAGCGTTCCTCCTCGTTTGAATTTTTAATCGTATGAATGCGGTTGTCGATACCCGCGTTCAGGGCATTTTCTGTGGCGTTATCTGCTCCGGCATTTGCCTCAATGAAGGATTCCGGCGTATTGCGCTCCGGATGGGCCGGGTCGAAAACGTTCTCACCGCGTGCCACGCGGAACTCGATCATCCACCGCTGCAGAACACGAAAGGCAACCAGCACAAAGGAGACGAGCGGTGCTGCCTGGATAAAGTACATCGGAATTTTGCAGGCCGGGGAAAGCTGGCCGCTTTTAACCGACGACATCATATAGGAAAAAGCAAACGGAATCATATAGATGAAAAAAATCAGTTCAAATGTATGATTCACAATTTTGAAGATGGCTTTTCCTCTCCGCGGGAAAATCGCAACAAACTGCTCAATTTTGATGGAAAGGCATTTCTTGCTGCAGTAGCTGACGCTTAAAAAACCGCATCAGATAAAAATATATCTGGTCAGCTCTTCCGACCACGACAGCGACATGCCAAGAACGTAACGACAGAAAACCTGGACTCCCATGATCAGCGTCATGGCGATCAGACCGATCACAAGAAGAAATTCTTCGAGGTTTTCATCCAGCCAGTGAAATACTCTCTTCATAAAAGGCATACCTCCGTTAAATTTATAACAGAACAATAATACAAAAGGGACATCGGCATCAACAGCAAAGCTAAAAATACCGGTGTCCCCTAAAGAAAAAACGGTTACATGGCTTTGTGAAGCAGATCCAGAACGGTGCTCAGATCATTCACACCCATCTGACCCGGTGCGGATGCTTTCTTTGCCGCGCCGAAGGTCATGGAAGAACCGAATACCTCACCGCAGAGACGGCTGATTACACCGGTGCCTGCCATAGACATGGTGATGATCGGTCTGTCCGCATAATTGGTGGCCATTTCCTCTGTTGCCGCAAGCAGGGTCAGAACGTCTTTCTTATTCTGCGGCATAACAGCGATCTTCGGAATATCTGCGTTCATATCCTGCATTTTGCGCAGTCTGTAGATGATGTCTGCTTTTGCAGGAGTTTTGAAGAAATCATGATTGGAAGCGATAACCTTTACACCTGCTGCGTGTGCACCATCGATGATTTTTTTTACGATCTCGTCTCCGGTAAAAATTTCAACGTCGATCAGATCTACATATCCGGTCTGTGCTGCTTTGATGTTCAGCTCCGCATAGGCTGCCGGCTCGATAGCTTTTTCGCCGCCTTCTTTGGAGGTACGGAACGTCATCAGAAGCGGAATATTGCCGAGTGCTTCGCGGAGGTCTTTTAACACGTCCTCTACCTGCGCAAAGTCGAATACGCCTTCAAACCAGTCTACACGCCATTCTACAACATCAACCGGAATCGAATGGAAGGTTTTTGCTTCTTCGATGATATCGTTTTTGGTAACACCTACGATCGGAACGATGATTTTCGGTGCGCCGGCACCGATTTCAATATCACGAACTTTTACTGTATTCATGTGTTTTTCCTTCTTTCTTCAATTTAACCCTGACTTTTCTTTGCAGGCTTTTCTTTTTCACGTCCGGATTCCTTGGTACTTCGTACTTCCGCAATCCTTAACCTCATTTTAATTGTCCTGCTGTGCAAGTTCAACCATTTTTTTATAGCGGATATTTACAAACAGTCCAAGTGCAACACCAACTGCGGTCAGAACGATATTCATGGTCATAACGCCGGACGGCTGCATTTTAGATGCTGCGGTCAGGATGGTGTAGTTGCAGAGAGAAGATGCGATCATAACCAGTGCGGTTACGGTTCCTTTGATTTTCGGGAACAGCATGTTGCAAACGGAAGTTGCGATCTGAAGCAGTCCGCCTGCACCAGCCCATCCGATAATGAAAGCACCGGCGATCATCAGCGGTTTACTCTGTCCCATCAGGACAGCGATCATTGTTACAAGGCAGATAGCCGGGTAAACAACGATGAAACGAACGTCTTTGATTTTTCTGGTCAGGAATGCGGTTACAACGAGTGCCAGCATAGTTCCTGCAGAATAGTAGGTCTGCATGATGGACGGATTCGCCCAGCCTACATTTTCTTTTGCAAAGTTCTGCGCGCAGTTCAGCCACAGCTGGAAGGTACCGGTGCAGGTGAATCCGATCAGGATCATAGCGATGGATTCAAAAGAGAAATGAGTATGTTTCAGACTGTCAATCAGTCCTTCTTTCTTGCCGGCTGCTTTCTGGTCAGCATCCGGAAGCGGGAACAGGAATACCAGTACAAAAAGTACGATATACGCAATTCCGCATCCATAGAATAACGGATTGTAGGAGGTAAAGCCGGCTGCGGTAGAAGTAACCGCTACACCAAGAACAAATGGAAGCAGCATCTGTGCGATTGCGATGAAGAATTTGATTCCCATGGTAGCAACGCCAGGAGCTTTGTAAATAATCTCGGATACTGCCGGGTAAATACCGGTATCCAGGAAGGAGTTTGCGATACCGCCGATGATGGCGCATACGTAAGCGATGGTGTAACCGCCGTGTGTTCCTGCATTAAATGCAAGAGCAAGGCCGATCAGGTAAATTGCATAAGAAGCACTTCCGATTGCAGTGGAAATGCGGCGTCCGAGTTTGTCGGACAGAGGACCTGCAAATGGCAGTGCGATCAGACGGCCAAGACCGAGTGCTGCGGAAATTGCGGTAATTGCCATTGCTTCCACTCCCCAAGCTGCTGCCAGAGCCTCTTTGATGACTGCCTGGCCCAGAATAGAGCATCCAACACCGTGGATAAAGTAGTTCAAGTACAGAATTAATGCACTTGGCAGGTATTTCTTGTTCATGGTTTCTCTCCTTTTTAAATAGATTATGTTGAGGTCAAATTGTCTTTTTCCTCTGTTCGGTTCATCCTTTTGTTTTGTCACAAACAACAGATTACCAGTTTCGTGAATGTTAAAAAAATAACATTTGCCTTTATTTTAACAGTGAAAGTGTGTGCGGTCTAATGCTTTTAAAGGAAAAAATCAATGCATTGAATGCATTGATATGGTATACTTGAGTTATCATAATAAGAGGAAGCAAAGACTTTCTTACGGAACCATTTTTTCAGGAGGAAAATCCACATGACACTGAATCAGATTCTCTATTTCCGAAAGGTTGCCCGGCTGGAAAATTATCACCAGGCGGCAGAGGAGCTTTATATTTCCCAGCCATCCCTGAGCCGTTCGATGGCCGCCCTTGAAAGTGAGCTTGGAATCACGCTGTTTGAAAAGAAAGGGCGCGGTGTTGTCCTTACCAATGCCGGCCGCCTTTTTCTGGAGCATGCAGACCGGATCGCAGGCGACTGTGACATTGCGGCAGGCAAGATGAAAGAGCTCGCCTCCGGTGGCGGCAAAATCAACATCGGTTATATTTTTCCACTTGCCGGACATTATATTCCGCACAATGTCCGCACCTTTCTGGACAAAGAAGAAAACAAAAACGTTGCCTTTAGCTTCTGGCAGAACCATACCCCGGCCATTGCACAGAAGGTGAAATCCGGTGAACTCGATCTTGGGTTTGGCGGCTTTTTAAAGCGCGACGACATGGAGTTTTTTCCGTTGATCCAGCAGCCGCTTGTCATCGTGTCCCCGGAACAGCATCCGATTGCCGATGAACCGGAGGTTCCGCTTGTAAAGCTTACCCGTTATCCGGTGATCGGCTACGACCGCGCCTCCTGGATGGGAGCTTATACCGGTCATCTCTACCGAAAATATCAGCTTCATCCGAATATTATCATGGAATGCCCGGATGAATATTCGATTGTGGCACTGGTGCGTGAAAATTTCGGTATCGCGCTTATGCCGCGAACCGATATTCTGGAACAGGCAGACGGCATCCGTATCCATACGCTGAACGGTCTCGAGATTTATCATCAGACTTTTATGTTCTGGATGAAGAACCGCTACCGGCTTCCGGCTGTCGAACGGTTTACCGAATACATGAAACAGCACGCTGACATTATCGAAGAGTCCAGAAACGATAGCGAAAACGTATCAAAAGTTTATCTGAAAGATATTGTTAATTTTTAGTCGAAAGAGTTATGATGGATTTGTCACAAACAGAGGATTACCGCTCATGTAATGAATAAGGAGAAATTTTCATGAAGAGTGCTTACCCAAAAATTTTCGAGCCAATTACAATCAAACGAACAACGATTAAAAACCGTATTGCAATGACCCCGATGGGAACCAACTACGGTGAGACAAGCGGTGAGATGAGTAACCGTCATATGAATTATTACTCTCTTCGTGCAAAGGGAGGTACAGGCCTTATCATTCTGGAGAATGCCAACATTGAATATCCGGCAGGTTCCAACGGTACAAGCCAGATCCGCATCGATCACGACAGCTTTATGCCGCGCTACTATCAGTTAGTCGAAAACCTTCATAAAAACGGTGCTACCGTAGCGATCCAGATCAACCACGCCGGAGCTTCCGCATCTTCCGCAAGAACCGGTATGGAAACCGTTTCTTCTTCCAACATCCCGACAAAAGCCGGCGGAGAAACCCCTCGCCCGATGACAAAAGAAGAAATCATGACAACCGTGAAAAAATACGGCGAGGCTGCAAAACGTGTGCAGGCCATCGGCTTTGATGCCATTGAAATCCACTGCGGCCACTCCTACCTGATGAGCCAGTTCATCTCCCCGTATTACAATAAGAGAACAGACGAGTTCGGCGGTTCTGTAGAAAACCGTCTGCGTTTCCCGCGTATGGTACTGGAAGAAGTACGGAAAAACGTTGGACCGTGGTTCCCGATCATCGTTCGTATCTCTGCCGAGGAGCGTGTTCCAGGTGGAAATACGCTGGAAGATACGCTCGAGTACCTGGAGTACCTGGATGAGTTCGTAGATATGTACGACGTATCCTGCGGTCTGAACCCATCTCTTCAGTATCAGATCGACTCCAATTTCCTTCCGGATGGATGGAGATCCTATATGTCAAGAGCTGTGAAAGACAAGTTTGGAAAACCGGTTATTAATGCAGGTAACTACCGTGACCCGAAGGTAGTAGAGAAAGTACTTGAGAGTGGTGACGTAGATATCGTCGGAATGGGGCGTGGCCTTATTGCAGAGCCGAACTGGGTTAAGAAGGTTGAGAACGGAGAGGAAGATTTCCTTCGTAAATGTATCTCCTGCAACGTCGGATGTGCCGGAAACCGTATCGGTGTCAACCGTCCGATCCGTTGTACCGTAAATCCGGCAGTACCGGAAGGTGATATTTATAAAGCACTCAAAGTCAACAAGAACTGTAATGTTGTCGTTGTCGGTGGTGGTACTGCTGGTCTTGAAGCTGCATGTACAGCTGCTGAAGTTGGATGTAATGTTTTTGTTCTGGAGAAAAAGGATCATCTTGGAGGTCTTTCTACCTTTATTTCAGATCTTCCGAGCAAGACCAGAATGAAAGACTTCCCGAAATATCTGGAAGCCCGTGCTGCAAGACTGAAGAATCTTTATATCTTCCTGAACACAGATGCAACTGTTGAAAAGATCAGGCAGTTCAAACCGGATATCGTTGTAAATGCAACTGGTTCTGTGCCGCTTGTTCCACCTATCAAGGGTCTTAAAGAAAACATTGAGGCCGGAAATGTAGCTACCATTTTTGATATGATCAATAACCTGAATGCCGGAAAATATCCGGATGAAGCCTGTCAGGGCAAGAAGGTCGTTGTAGTCGGCGGAGGCTCCGTAGGACTTGACGTGATCGAATATTTTGCACCTCGTGGAGCAGAGTGTACGATCGTAGATATGCTGCCGCAGATTGGTATGCTTGCGGATCCGATCACCAAATGTTCCATGCGCGAGACACACGACAAATATGGTGTCAGAGAGTATGTGAATACAGCACTTCAGGAAGTTAAGGAAAACGCATTCACAGTAAAACTTCCGGATGGACAGATCAAGGATCTGGAATTCGACTTCGGATTCAACTGTCTTGGAATGCGCTCCAACAACCCGGTACTTCCGCAGATCGAAGAGGCATTCAAGGATACAGATACTTATGTATACACCATCGGTG
>OHTV01000815.1_pt1 | contig 12215 bp, 10 predicted proteins | sample 1579041 | NCBI WGS metagenome assembly OHTV01 (sample SAMEA3879583, study PRJEB24766) | human gut metagenome | biome: human-associated habitat; feature: feces | place: USA | collected 1985/1987
CTCACGTATAGTAACATTGTCACCGATCTCCACATAGGTAACCTCACCTTCGAACTTGAGGTCCTGAGGCACGGCGCCTACGACAGCTCCCGGATACACTTCGCAATTCTTGCCCATTTTCACATAAGGGAAAATGACTGCGTGAGGATGTATCTTGCAACCGTCGCCAATCTGTACATTCTCATCAATGAATGCGTAAGGTCCTACTTCTACATTGTCGCCGAGTACGGCCTTAGGACTTACTGTAGCCAATGGATGTATCTTATTCATAGTTTATTTGGTTTTATTCAGGAGGGCTCTCAGAGCCTTCGCAGCATTAGTATTTATCGTGTGTCCAGGTTTGAAAGCGGTGATTTCAGCATTGAGATAACCGCCTGCAAGCCTCATGTCTCCTATCATGTCCAGAAGTTTGTGACGGCCGCATTCATTCGGGAAATGCAGTTTCAGATTGCTCAGATAGCCTTCCGGGGTAACGCCCAGCTTTGGCTGGTTGAACAGGTCCGCCATACGTCCCACCTGCTCGTCAGTAACCGGATGCTCCACAATCACGATGGCATTGTCCACATCACCTCCCTTCACCAGGTTGTTCGCCAGAAGGAACTCAACCTCATGGAAGAACACGAAAGTGCGGCAAGGGCCGATTTCAGATGCATAATCCTTGGACAAGTCCCATGCGGCAGACTGCACGCCGAGCACTCTGGAATTGAAATCCACCGTAATATCGTAGGAAGGAGCGGCAGCAGGTTTGATTTTCACCCAGGAGCCTGTCTTCTCATCCTTGATTTCTATTTCATCAGGAATGTCAATGAACTGTCTATCAGCATCCTGCTCGACCAGACCGGCCTCAGAAAAGGCCTTTACATACGGCTGGGCGCTGCCGTCCAGAATCGGGACCTCGACATTGTTCAGCTCGACTACGGCATTGTCAATGCCCATTCCGGTCAATGCCGACATCAGATGCTCTATCGTGGAAACTGAAGCTTCTCCTTCAGATATGGTAGTACTCCTCGCCGTGCTGGATACGTTCTCGGCCAATGCCCTGACTACGGCTCCCTCTCCAAGGTCTGTTCTTCTGAAAACAATTCCCGTATTCTCCGGAGCGGGATTTACCGTCATCTCAGCAATTCTTCCAGTATGAAGACCTTTTCCCTGGAAACTGCAGGAGGCTTTAAGTGTTTTTTGCTTCATCAAATTATCTTTTAATCACGCAAATATACTAATTATTCTTTTCCCTGCTGACGGAATATAGCATAACTGCGCATATAGTTCTTTATAGGAATGGCTGGTGAACCCAAGAGCACCTGACCTGATTTCTTCACATTGCCGATGACGCCGGCCTGAGCCGCAATAGTCGTATTGTCAGCTATTTCAATGTGTCCTGCGATGCCTACCTGGCCTGCCAGAATACAGTTCTTGCCGATTTTTGCTGAACCGGCGATGCCGCACTGCGCCGCCATAACGGTATTGTCACCGATTACGACATTGTGCGCAATCTGGCAGAGGTTGTCGATTTTCACGCCGTTGCCGATGATGGTGGACTCCATCTCGGACTTGTCGATGGTGGTACCGGCTCCGATCTCCACATTGTTGCCGATAATCACATTGCCGATGTGCTCGATCTTCTCCCAGGTGCCGTCAGGCTGAGGCGCATTTCCGAATCCGTCCGAGCCGATCACAGCGTTTGAATGGATGATGACATTGTCACCGATGACCATTCCCGGATATATGCTTACGCCAGGGTAAATGATGCAGTGTGAACCGATTACGGTATTGTCACCGATATATACGTTTTCATATATCTTGGTATAGTCTCCGATGACAGCGTGATGTCCCACGTAGGAATGGCTGCCGAGATATACCTTCTTGCCGAACTTGGTGGTGAGGAACCAGGATGAGCGGAAACCCCTGTGTCTGCGGTCCGTACGCTTCTGGGTAGCCACATACTTGAGAAGTTCCGCAACTGCCGTGTACGCATCAGCAACACGGATCATGGTGCAGCTGACTTTTTCCTTAGGCTCGAATGTGGAATTCACAAGCAGGATGCTGGCCTTGCAGGTATATACATAATGTTCATACTTAGGATTAGCATAGAAGCACAATTGACCTGATTTTCCGTGCTCTATCTTGGCGAATGAAGTCACCTTCACTTCCGGGTCCCCGTCCACGGTTCCCCTCAAAACTTTGGCCAACTGTTTGGCTGAAAATTCCATATTCTCAAACTATTATATTCAACGTATTCTACATACCAAATCCGGTACGACGCAACATCTGCTTTGCAAAGTAAACACATTTACATTACTTTAGCAAGAAAATCGCGTTGTTCATATTTTTTAAGGAAATTCGGTTATTATGGAAATTTTGATTAACTTTGCAAAGTGAGATGAGATAGGGGACGGATGCGTCTCCTATCTTTTTTTAAGAAAGCTTAGAATAATATGATAAGTAAAGAGCTGATTTACAAAGAGATGACTAAGACAGTGGAAGCGCGTGGATGTTTCATTACCGATGTTTCCATCAGCAGGGACAATGACATTGTCATAGCCATTGAATCGGAAAACGGCACTGTGGAAATGGATGACTGCATCGCGGTAAATGACAGTTTTCTCTCGATTTTCGACCAGGAAAAGGAAGACTATTCACTTACTGTGACTTCTGCAGGGCTTGACCAGCCGTTCAAGATTCTCAAGCAGTACATCAAGGCTGTCGGTTCCAAAGTCGAGACATTGACAAGAGACGGAAAGAAACTTGTCGGAACACTGGAAAGCGCTGACGAGAAAGGCTTTACGCTTGCCTACGAGGTAAAGGAGGCTGTCCCTGGAAAGAAAAAGAAGGAGCTTGTCAGACACGTGGACACTTTCGCTTACGAGGACGTGAACAGCGTCACTCCGCACATTGAATTCGAATAGAAAAAAATATAAAAAAACAATAACTGTTATGGAAGAAGAAAAGCTCGACCTCAAGGCAGCCTTCGCGCTGTTCAAGGACGAAAAACACATTGACCGCCCGGTGATGATGGGTGTGCTGAAGGATGTGTTCATGACCCAGTTGGCAAAGACTTTCGGCTCTGCTGACAATTTCGACGTCATCATCAATGTCGATAAGGGAGACTGTGAGATCTACCAGAATCTCGAAGTGGTGGAGAACGTGGAGAATCCCAACACTCAGATTGCACTTGCAGAAGTGAACAAGAACGGAGACGACTACGAACTCGGCGAGACCTTCACCAGAAAAGTGGAGCTCAAGGATTTCGGAAGACGAGGCATCCTCAATATCAGACAGAACCTTCAGGGAAGGATCATGGATATAGAGAAGGCCAACCTCTATAACAAGTACACTGACAAGATCGGTGAGATTTTCACCGGAGAGATCTACCAGACATGGGCAAAAGAGGTGCTTATCCTCGATGAGGACGGAAATGAGCTCAGACTGCCTAAGTCAGAGCAGATTCCGGGTGAGCATTTCAAGAAGAACGACACTGTACGCGCCATCATCAAGAGCGTGGAGATGAAGAACAACACGACTCCTTACATTGTCCTTTCCAGAACTTCAAACGAATTCCTCAAGAAGCTTTTCGAGCAGGAAGTTCCGGAAATCTATGACGGACTCATCACCATAAAGAAGGTAGTCCGCATACCTGGCGAAAGGGCCAAGGTCGCTGTGGAGTCCTATGATGACAGAATCGATCCTATCGGAGCCTGCATCGGTGTCAAGGGTGCACGTATCATCGGTATCGTAAGGGAATTGAGAAACGAGAACATCGACGTTCTCCAGTGGACCAACAATACCCAGCTCCTCATCCAGAGGGCATTGAACCCGGCGAAGATTTCATCTATCGACATGGGTACGGACGAGAACGACAAGATCAAGGTGTTCATGCTTCCTGACGAGGTGAAGAAGGGTATCGGCAAGGGCGGATGCAACATCAAGCTTGCAGGAATGCTTGTTGACCGCGAAATCGAGGTATGGCGTGAGGTGCCTAAGGAAGACGAGGCTGAGGATGATGAGGATGTACTCCTCACTGAGTTCAGCAACGAAATCGACCCATGGGTCATCGAGAGGCTGCAGTCCATCGGATGTGATACGGCCAAGAGCGTACTGGCTCTGGATCCTGAGGACATCGCCAAGCGCGCTGACCTGGAAGACGAGACCGTGGAGGATGTGATGAACATTCTGCGCGCTGAATTTGAAGAAGAATAGTTAAATAAAAGGGGTTTATATGGCAGAAATCAGACTAAACAAACTGACAAGAGAATTCAATGTGGGACTTCAGACATTGGTGGATTTCCTGAAAGCGAAAGGCGCCGATGTCGAGATGAATCCGAATGCCAAGGTGTCGGACGAGTTCATTCCTGAACTTCAGAAGGCCTTCGGCGGGGATGCCAAGGCGAAGGACGAGTCAGAGCGTGTTCAGATTAAGATAAAGGAAATCATTGAAAAGGGTTCCAAGAAGAAAGAGGACGAGGAAGAAGAGGCGGCAGGTGGAAACACCGTCATCATCAGAGGAACATCAGGAAGTGGTTTCGCGAAGGAGGAACCAGTACAGAAGCCTGTAGAGGAAGCTCCGAAGGAAGTAAAACCGGAGGTGGAAGAGACGGCTGCACCTGAAGTCCAGGAAGCGCCGAAAGTACAGACAGCTCCGGAAGTTGTCGTAGAGACCAAGCCGACAGAGGTTCCTCAGCAGACGGAAGAAGTTCATGCCGAGCCGGTTGTGGAGGCCAAGCCAGCCACTGAAGTGAAACCTTCAGAGGAAGCTGCACCTCAGCACAGCGAGCCTGTAGAAGTAAAACCTAATGAAGAAGTCGAGCTGCCAAAAGCTGCAGAGCCTACCGACCAAACCCCTTCGGAACAGGCTCATGCGAACCAGATCAAGAAGGCTGACATCAAGAAAGGCGACAAGACTCAGAATCAGAAAGAGTTCAATCCTAAGGTGGACAAGGCCAAACTCAAGGCCGAGCACAAACTCCAGAAGGCTGCTTCCAGCAATGACGAAGATGAGCCTGTTTCTACCGGAGGCCTGAAGATTGTGGGCAAAGTGGACCTGTCCAAATTCGAAGCTCCCAAGAAGAGCAAGAACAAGAGGGAACGCATTGCCAAAGGCGGAAGCGAGAGAGTCGATGTGAACAAGATTGACGGCAACGACAAAAAGGACGGCAACAAGAAAAACCGTCAGGGCAATGCCGGTGGTCAGAACAACGGTCAGAACAATGGCAAGAAGGATTTCCGTCAGGGCGGCAACAACCAGCCCGGACAGGGAAAACGCCGCAGAGACCGTGGCAATGACAGGTTCAAACCTGCTATGACAGAAGCCGAACAGGAGGAGATGCAGAAGGAAATCCAGAAGCAGGTGAAAGAGACCTACGCAAGGATGAACGACAGCAAGTCCAAGAACAATTTCGGTGCAAAACACAGAAAGGAGAAGAGGGAGCTCGCATCCCAGAAACTTCAGGAGGAGATGGCTCAGGAGGCTGCTGAGAAGAAGGTTCTCAAGGTAACTGAGTTCGTTACTGTCAATGACCTCGCAACCCTCATGAACAACACTCCTGTAAACAAAGTCATCGAGGCCTGCTTCAGTCTCGGTCTCATGGTGTCAATCAACCAGAGACTTGACGCAGAGGCACTTGTGCTTGTCGCAGAAGAGTTCGGATACAAGGTGGAATTCGTCACTGCAGACATTCAGAATGAGATCAATCAGGAGAATGACGAGCCGGAGAACGAGGCGGACCTCGTGACAAGACCTCCGATCATCACCGTGATGGGACACGTCGACCACGGTAAGACATCGCTCCTCGACTATATCAGGCAGACCAATGTAATCGCAGGCGAGGCCGGAGGTATCACACAGCACATCGGTGCATACAACGTGGTACTCCCCGACGGACGCAGGATTACCTTCCTCGATACTCCTGGTCACGAGGCCTTTACAGCCATGCGTGCGCGTGGTGCACAGCTCACCGACCTGGCGATCATCATTATCGCCGCCGATGACGCGGTCATGCCACAGACAGTCGAGGCCATCAACCACGCACAGGCGGCAGGCGTTCCTATGGTGTTCGCTATCAACAAGATAGATAAACCGGGCGCTCAGCCGGAGAGAATCCGCCAGCAGCTCGCTCAGATGAACATTCTCGTAGAGGATTGGGGCGGAAAATACCAGTGCCAGGAGATTTCTGCCAAGAAGGGTCTCAATGTGGATAAACTCCTCGAGAAAGTCCTTCTCGAAACTGACCTCATGGACCTCAAGGCGAACCCTAAGAAACTTGGCGTCGGTACTGTCATCGAGTCGTCTCTGGACAAGGGCCGCGGATACTTGGCGACAATCCTTGTGCAGGACGGAACAGTCCACACCGGCGACATGATGCTCAGCGGATGCTACTACGGACGTGTAAAGGCCATGTTCAATGAGCGTGGACAGAAGGTCGAGACAGCCGGTCCTTCAACTCCTGTTTCCATTCTCGGTCTCAACGGAGCTCCGAGCGCAGGTGACAAGTTCAATATCATGAACGACGAGAAGGAGGCCAAGGCCATCGCCAACAAGCGCGAGCAGCTTATCCGAATCCAGGGCATCAAGACCCAGAAGCATATGACTCTCGAGGAAATCGGTCGCCGTATCGCCATCGGAAACTTCAAGGAACTCAATATCATCGTCAAGGGTGACGTGGACGGTTCTGTTGAGGCACTCTCAGATTCATTGATCAAACTCTCTACCGAAGAGGTTCGTGTCAATGTCATCCACAAGTCAGTGGGCGCAATCTCCGAGTCCGATGTCATGCTGGCTACTGCATCCGATGCGATCATCATCGGTTTCCAGGTACGTCCTTCTGCTGATGCAAGAAACCTCGCAGAGAAAGAGGGTATCGAAATCCGTCTCTACTCCATCATCTACGATGCCATCAATGAGGTTACTGACGGTATCGAGGGTATGCTTGAGCCTGAGAAGAAAGAGGAAGTTACTGCAACTGCAGAGGTTAAGCAGACCTTCCACATTTCCAAGGTCGGAACGATTGCCGGCTGTCTTGTCAAGGACGGCAAGATGACTGCCAAGAGCAAGGTACGTCTTATCCGTGACGGCATCGTGGTCTATACCGGTGAGCTTTCATCTCTCAAGCGCGGCAAGGATGACGCAAAAGAGGTCATGAGCGGAATGGAGTGCGGTATCGGTATCGACAAGTACAATGATATCAAGCCTGGCGATATCATCGAGGCATTCCAGATTGTCGAGATCAAGAGGACGCTGTAAAGTTTCCCGCATAATTTGAAAAACACCTGGTGCAGGAAATTGCATCAGGTGTTTTTTTATCAACTAAAGATTGCCGGAGCCCACGTCATATGGACGGCATCCCAGTCATCGGTCTGTCCCAGATACCTTTACGGCTTTCTTCAACTGGCAGTCGGATGCGTCCTTTGATGCCATGAAGAGATATTTTCCGGGATCGGTTTCCCAGCTGGACGTTTTCTCGTTATATGAAGCGAGACTGCTTTCAGCAATATGGATTGTCACAGTACAGCTCTCACCAGGAGCGAGTTCTTTAGTTTTGGCAAAGCCTTTCAGTTCTCTCTCAGGCTTGTCAAGTTCACACTTTGGGGCCCTCACATAAAGCTGTACGACGTCTTTTCCATTGACCTTTCCGGTATTTGTCACTGTCACCTGTACGTCCCAGCCGTCTCCGGCAGACTCGACCTTCATGTCCTTGAAATCAAATGTGGTATAGCTAAGTCCGAATCCGAAAGGATAGGCCACGGCTTTAGGGGCAAATGTATTGAAATACCTGTAACCCACATAGATGCCTTCCTCATACTCGGTAAAGTCAATGTTCCTGACGGTGTGCAACGGAAGTTTCCTGTCGGTCAGCTGACGATAGTATGAATAGTTGAACGGCTTGTCGGCAAAAACCTGAGGGAAATTCTTTGCAGTCGGCTCCATCGCATACTCCGTAGAAATTGTCGCAGGAAGATGTCCGCTCGGGTTTACCTCGCCGCTCAGGACGGATGCCATGGTATTGCCGCCTTCCTGTCCAGGCTGCCAGCACAATACGACTGCATCCACATTGTCCTGCCATGACGTCATTTCCACAAGTCCGCCGACATTGAGAATGACCGTCACTTTCTTGCCCTCCGCATGGAACGCTTCGGAGACTTTGGTAATCAATTCCTTCTCCCTGTCAGAAAGGAGATAGCTGTGATAGTAGTCCCTGTCCTTTCCTTCACCGAAGACACGGCCGATCGTAATCACGGCGTCATCGGCATTGGCGGCAGACTTGACAATGAGGTCTTCAGGAACTACCTCGATTGCCCTTTCCCTGTCAACGAACCACTTTTTGCCCTCGTTAATCGTCTTGCATCTCAACGCTTCAGTCTTCATATAATCCTTATAGAAGGCATCCAGTTCAGGTTCAAGACGGAAACCGGCATTGGACAGTCCGCTCATGAGGTCCACCACATAAGGTCTGTTCACGTCGCCGGAACCGGTACCGCCTGCGATGAAATCATAAGAAGTTATACCGAAGAGCGCTATTTCATTGTCCTTGGACATCGGCAGTGCTGCGGAATTGTTTTTCAAGAGCACAACGCCTTCATCAGCAACCTTTTTGCACACTTTGGCGTGGGCTTTGAGATCTGGCGCCTCGGACGGTTCATAACCCTTGAACTTCGGTGTGTTGATGACCAGTTTGAGGATTCTGGTCACTGTCCTGTCCACGTCTTCCATACTCAGGCTGCCGTCCTTAATGGCGTTCAGGAGATTGATATAGCGCGAGTCACGTCCCGGCTGTATCATCTCGTTTCCGGCACGGACTATGGCAGCATCATCGTAACCGCCGTTCCAGTCGGTCATCACCGCACCTTCAAAGCCCCATTCATCACGCAGGATATCAGTCAGGAGCCTCTTGCTCTCGGCTGCATGTTCCCCGTTGATGAAGTTGTATGATGTCATGATGGTCCACGGCTGCGACTCGCGGACAGCTATCTCGAAGTTCTTGAGATAGATTTCCCTTAACGCGCGTTCGGAAACGATGGCGTTGTTGGCCAGACGATTAAGCTCCTGATTATTGACAGCAAAATGCTTCAGCGAGGTTCCCACTCCATTGGACTCGATTCCGTTGATCATTGCCGCCGCCATTTTGCCCGACAGCAGCGGGTCTTCGGAATAGTACTCGAAATTCCTTCCGCAGAGCGGATTCCTATGTATGTTGGCGCCTGGGGCAAGCAGGATGTCCACTCCATATTCGAGGACTTCATTGCCCATATTCCTTCCGGCCTCCTCGACGAGCTCCGGATTCCAAGTGGAAGAAAGCATTGTGGCAATCGGATAACCGGTACAATAGAATGTCCGGGTATCGCCTTTTCGTTTTGGTGCAATGCGAAGGCCGGCAGGACCGTCAGCAAGGACTACTGTAGGAATGCCGAGTCGGGGAATGCCGTTGATCACGCCTGCCGCTCCAGGAACACCGGTGTTGGTAAAGCCGATTCCATTGAAACTGGCAGCTCTTCCGCCGATTATAAGGGTGCACTTCTCTTCCGGCGTCATGGCTGCCACGACCTCCGGAATATTGTCCTCACGAAGTTGCGGCGGCACATCTGCCGATGCTGACAGCGCTGAAACTGCGAAAAGTGCTGTAAGCAATAAACATTTCATCATAATTGATTATTAAAAAAACAACATACGCCCACTTTTATATGGGACAATATCGGCTAGTCCTCCGGGACATATTCGAGAATGTCGCCGGGTTGGCAGTCGAGGGCGCGGCAGAGAGCCTCCAGAGTAGAGAAACGCACTGCCTTGGCCTTGCCTGTCTTAAGAATGGAAAGATTCGTGGCGGAGATACCGACTTTCTCAGCCAGTTCTCCGCTCGACATCTTCCTGCGAGCCAACATTACATCTATGTTAACTGTAATCGGCATAATCGTTATTCAGTAGCCTCCCCTTCTGCCGGAGACTGTGGCTTCACTTCTGCTCCCTTGAGATAGCTCGGAAGATTCATACCTGCCATCTTGAACAGCTCGTCAAGCGGCGGAACAGACTGCATCATACCGGAGATGAAATTGGCAGTGGACGTCTTGCCGTCACCCTTGCCGTTTCCGTCCCAGACGGTAACCTTGTCGATCTTGATGCCCTTGACTGCCTCGACCTGAGTCTTGACAAGTTCAGGAAGCTTATCCGCGATAAGCATGAGCACAGCCTTCTGTGCATCACCTTCAGCAGCATTGACAAGCCTCTGGAAACCATCAGCCTGCTTGGTAAGAATTTCTTCGATACCCTTCGCCTGGGCAGCCATCTTCGCGTAAATCGCATCAGCCTCACCCTGAGCTGTCCTGCGCAGCTTTTCTGCTTCAGCCTCGGCGTCAATGATGGCCTTTTCCTTCTCAATCTGGGCAGGAACGACAATGTTAGCCTGCTGGGTAGCCTGCTCTCTGGCAGCACGCGCAAGCTCGGCACTCTGCTCTGCCTTATATGCCTCTTCCATCGCCATAGCGGCCTGGACTTTTTCCGCTGCTATCGCAATTCTTGCAGCTTCAGCCTCCTTTTCACGTCTGACCGCATCAGAATTGGCGATTGCAATCTTGGAATTGTTCTCACCTTCGACTGCCTTTGCATTGGCATCAGCAGTGGAAATTCTGGTGTCGCGGACGGTCTCGGCAATGCGGATATCCTTGTCCCTGTCAGCCTCTGCCTTACCGATCTCACCGAAACGGTTCTGCTCGGCAACGCTCTTCTTGGCATCATTGATAGCCTTGGCAGCTGCCTCCTTTCCGAGGGCCTCGATGTAGCCGGACTCGTCGCGGATATCGGTGACATTCACATTGATAAGTTTCAGACCGATCTTGCGGAGCTCTGCCTCGACATTGGTACTGACATTGGCGAGGAACTTGTCGCGGTCGGAGTTGATCTCCTCGATGTCCATGGTCGCGATGACGAGTCTGAGCTGTCCGAAGAGGATATCTGTGGCGATGTTCTGGATATTCTCGATGGTGAGACCGAGCAGACGTTCAGCCGCATTGGTCATATTTTCAGGCTCAGTGGAGATGCCGACAGTGAAGCGGCAAGGCACATCCACACGGATATTCTGCTTGCTGAGCGCATTGGTAAGATTGCATTCGATGGAAATCGGAGTAAGATCCAGGAAAGAGTAGCTCTGGAAAACAGGCCAGATGAACGACGCCCCTCCGTGAATACACTTGGCAGATGAAGCACCTCCGTTCTTGTTTCTTCCTGTTTTTCCGTAGATTACGAGAATCTTGTCAGACGGACAACGCTTGTAGCGGTGGAGTATTGCGGACAATGTGACGATGAGCACGACTACCGCAATCGCAATGATGATAATTATTTCCATATCACAATGAATTAGGTATTATTATAGTGTCAAATTATAAGCGGCTCCAAGGGTTCCACGAGCAATGTACTGGAATCCACTACTTCCACGACCTTTATCTGAGCTCCGGTAGGAATTGAATCACAGTCAGTTACGGCATCATATTCACGCACGGCGCCATTGATGGTTATCTGCACTTTGCCGGTCCCGCGTCTATCCCCCGGAATAGTCAGATAGACCTTTCCGTGACATCCGGCCGCAGATTTATAGACATTGATATTTCCCGACTGCTGCATCCCGGCCAGCCACTTGAACGAACGCCAGAAGCAGGACCAATGCTTCAGAACCGAACTTACCATGCATCAGTATTGCCGTCCAGCTGAACCCGAGAAAGAAATTCACCAAGTTCCTGAACGTGAACAGGTTCATCGAAGGATCTCCGTCAAAGTCCGGATGCATATCCAGGCCACCGCCGAAATCCGTGTCAATGTCGCCGCCCAGGTCGGTGTCCGAGTCAATGCCGACAAATGTAAGTATGCTCTGGATAATAAAAGTCAATGAAGTGGCTATGGCGATGCACCATAGAATCTTCATGAACAAGTCAAGCGAAGTCCACCATTCTGTAATCATAGTTAATAATGTTTCGGGACAATGTCCCAGGTTATTTCCGCTAATATAAAAACAATTTTACGAATATCGATAAATTTTCTACAAAATTCGTAAAATTTCACCTTTTTCAAGGTTAATTGAAAGAAATCGGGGAAATATTTAGGTTTTAATGATTTTTTTACAAGCCCGGTGGGTGGTAACACCGCCGGAGGTTCGCTTCGCTCATCCCGTCAGGCTGCCGCCTGCCCCCCCCAGACTGTCCGAAAAGTCAGTTATCAAACCCTCTGAGAGTGCGATTTT
>OHTV01000816.1_pt1 | contig 12207 bp, 7 predicted proteins | sample 1579041 | NCBI WGS metagenome assembly OHTV01 (sample SAMEA3879583, study PRJEB24766) | human gut metagenome | biome: human-associated habitat; feature: feces | place: USA | collected 1985/1987
GCTCGAAAGAGGAAATCCCCGAAACGACAGACGGGGAGGGCTCGGTCGAATTCCGGACCACGACCTGCTCCGAGGTCGATTCGCAGACGACCCGGGCGCAAACGTCCCTGCCGGACAACTGCAAGCCGTCCGGCAACAGCTTCAAGCTGGTCGTAAAAGGCAAAGAAGGCACAGCGACAGCGGAATACCTCGCCGAATACACCACGCTCAGCGAATATACGGCCCCCTTCATGCCCAGCGGCAACTATACGGCGACGATCAGCTACGGCGATCCGCAGCAGGAGGGCAGCACGGCTTTCTGCTACCAGGGAGCGCTCGACTTTACAATACTCGCCCGCAAGACGATTCAAAAGACCATTACCGCCTCGCTCACGAACTCGGTAATCAGCCTCGAATGCGGCGAGTGGTTCAAGAAATACTATTCCGAAGCGCAATTCACCGTCCAGACCGAAGCGGGCAACAATTTCAGTTTCACCCACTCCTCGTCGCCCGATACTCCGATCTTCGTCAAGCCGGGAAGCAAACTTCTGCTCAAAGGTACGGCGGTGAAGGCGCAGAACGGCGTGAAAGTGGAATTCCCGCAGCAGCAGATCGGTGTCACGACGGCCCGCACCTGGCACAAAATCCGGATCGACGCTTCGCAGGCGGGACAGGGCAGCATCAGCATCCGACTGGACGATACGCTGACCGAAGTACCCCCGCAGGAAATCGAACTCAACCCCGAAGCATAACCCCGTATAAAATAAGCTAAAAACAGATCCTATGAAGACTTTTACCAAATATTTGCTCTTGCCGCTCTGCTGTCTTTTCATGGCGGCGGGATGCGGAAAAGACGATCTCCCGACGGGCGAACAACCGGAAGGACCCGGTTCGGAAACGGGTATCCTGAGCTTTGAGAACTGGGACCTGACCGTAGCGAGCGATATGGAAATTTTGCCGACGGACAACACTCCCGGCACCTCTTCGACGCGCAGCACGGTGGACGCACCGGACGATTATATCGTAAAGATTTACAATTCGAAAAAAGAACAGGTCGGCAGCTACACCTATGCTGAAATAAAGACCACGGGCAATATCGAATTACCGCAGGACAGCTATACCGTCACGGCGGAATCGCCCAATTACGCCAGCACACCCGACGTGGCGTGGGAAACGCCCGTCTATTACGGCGAAATTTCGGTCAACGTAATCAAAAAGCTCACGACCACGGTCAATAACCTGGTCTGCAAATTGGGCAATATCAAGACGACGGTCGGACTTTCCGCCGATTTGGACAGCCTGTTCAAGCCGGACGACGAAACAGACAAACTCACCGTCACCCTTTCGATCCAGGACAATTCACTGGTTTACGGCCGCGCCGAAGCTACGGGCGAAACGCTCAAACCCGGTTTCTTCCGTGCAGTCGATACGGACAACACCCTGAAGATCGTCCTTTCCGGCCAATACAACAAAGCCGGCGAGGGAGAGCCAGCCTCCTACGTGCCGGTCAATTGGAGCCAGGAGATACAGAACGTCAAAGCCGGACAATGGCGCAAGATCAACATCAAGATCCTGCATGCCAGCGACGGCAACGTCCAATTCCAGGTTACGGTCGAAACATGGGTTTACGACGAGAAAATCGACGTGGATGTCATGTCTTCGTTCTATTCTTACGGCGAAGAGGAGATTCCCGACGAAGAAATTTCGGACGAGAACTCTCCGGCAGTAACCCTCGAAAACGGGGATATCGCCCAGCCCTACCCCATCACGACCAGCATGTTCGACTTCGACGTTCAGAGCTGCTCCCCGATGATTACGGCCGTCGTAACTCCTTACCAGGGTTCGACCGTTGCCTCGCTGGAGGTTGTCTTCGATTCGGACAACGCCCAGTTCCTGGAAGCTCTCGCAACGGCCGGCTACAGCAACAACACGGTAGCCCTCTGGCCGGGCGAAAATCCGGCCGGCGACTACTGCGTAGTCAAGCAAAGCGGCTCCGATCTGCTCGTCAAGGTCAATTACAACGGTATGAAAGGATTGTACGACCACACGGGCACCCATACCGCGAAGTTCATCGCCATCGACTCCGAAGGCCGTCGCTCCTACACGACAATGACCATCAAGGTCACCCACGACAGCGGCACCGCAGAGGGACCGAACATCTTCTGGAGCACCAATCCGGAAGGTACGGATATCGTCGATATCGACTCCCGCCACACGCTCACGGAGGAGGGTATGAACGTCTTCATCAACCTCGCCTCCGAGAGCGGAATAACCGGCCTGACGGTCGATATCATCAGCGATGCCCTCACCGCCGAAGTCCTCGAAAGCCTCGGTATCGGCTTGGAAGCGCATATGGATCTGGTCAATCCGGCTTCCGACAAAATGGACGAAGGACTCCACTCGTTAGGGTTTAAGACCAAAGACGAAATCGTCGGACAGAAAACCCTGCAATTCGACATTTCTCAGTTTATGACGATGCTCTATGCCGTAGCTCCGGGCAACACGGACTTCAAATTGACCGCAACGGATGCTTCGGGACAGAACATCAAGTCCATCATGCTCTATGTTCCCCAACAGTAAACCGAAACAGTGATGAAAAAGATTCTTAAATATATTTCGCTGCTTGCAGGCGTGGCCTTCCTGACCGCAGCCTGCTCGCAGAGCGACATCGACGGCAACGCCTCGGAAGAGATGGGAACCCTGCGCCTGAGCGTCAATATCGGCGGCTCGCGTGCCGACGCATACAACGCTCTGGATCGGAGTATCATGCGCGTCTATAAGATCGAAAACGGAGAAGAGAAGCTGATCCGCAAATACCAGCCGGCTACGGAAGCTCCGGGTGATTTCTACCTGGTGGCAGGGTCCTACCGTATCAAAGTGGAAGCAGGGGACCAGAGCCAGGCGACCTTCACCAACAAGAGTTATTACGGCGAATTGGACGTCGATATCGAACCCCAACAGACCGTCCTCAAAGAGGTAGTCTGCCCAACCACCAACATCGGCGTCAAAGTCGTCTTCGATCAGACGATTCTGGACAAAATGGATCCGGGATTCAAGGCTTACGTCAGCGCCATCGACACCTTCTCCAAAACGGAAGCTGAAAACGGCTCGGTACCGACGCTCAAATACACCGAGAACGCAACGGGTTATTACCTGCTGCCCGAAGATGTTCACAACCTGAGTTGGGGCTTTTACAGCTCGAGCACGGAGTTGGGTAGCGTTTCTAAAACCGGAGTCATTCCGACACCCGAAAGCGGCAATCTTTATACGCTGACATTCAAGTATTCGAAGACTCCGAACGGTTACCTGGGCATCACCGTACAGGTCGATCAGGACGGAGAGATCCACGAAGATCCCTTCATCTTCAGCCCGCAGCCGACGATCAAGGGCGACGGATTCGACATCAACTCGGTAATCGGATTCAACACGGACGACATTTCGTTCGCAGTATCCTCGGTACAGGCGCTTTCGGGCATCTCCATCAAGGCCAACGACGAAACGATCCAGGTGTTGAGCGACGGCGCGCTGCTTCCGGAAGCCGCAGCCAAAGGCATCAGCTACACCAAGACCGACGACAACAGCGGCAAACTCTCCCTCGGCGGAACCTTCTTCTCCACGTTCGCCGGCGGCATTCACGAAGTAGAATTTACGATGACCGACGTCGCACAAGCCGAAGGTACGGGCAAAGCCCGCATCGCAACACCCGGACTCACCGACCTGGCGGTGTACGACCTCTGGCTCAATACGGCCGATTTTCAGGTAATCGTCACCGATCCGGCGCTCACCAACGTCAAAGTACGTTACCGCGAACGCGAACGCCTGGCGGAGTCGCCCGCCTTCGGTGAGTGGAAGACCGTAACCGCCGTTGCGGGTGCCGACTATACCTATACGGCACAAGCCATCGACTTCGCCGCAGACCGCGATTACGAATACCAGTTGCTCATCAACGATGCGGAAACGGGCGAGGTACACAATTTCTCGGCCGCAACGGGCATTCAGCTTCCCAATGCGGGATTCGAAACCTGGACGAACAGCAAAACCTGGTACCCCTGCTCGGCGGACGAAATCGGCTCGAACGGCATGGGTACGGGCTATACCGGATTCTGGGGTACGGGTAACCCCGGTGCCAATGCCGCCGGTATCGTGGTGACCGAACCCGCAGACGATCCCCGTCCGGGATCGACCGGGAGCAAGTCCGCCCTGCTCAAGACCCAGAGCGCTTTCGGCGTAATCGCTGCCGGCAACCTCTTCATCGGAGCCTTCGGCGGTGTTCACAACATCACCAAAGGCGATGTGTATATGGGTCGTCCGTTCACCTTCAACGCCCGTCCCAAAGCGATCACATTCTGGTACAAAGGGACGGTCGGGTCCGGCGACAAGGCCCGCTTCTTCGTCTGCATGGGCAAATGGAGCTCCTACCACAAGATCGACACGAACGACCAGAGCACCTTCTTCGATCCTTCCCAGGAAAGCCTGCCCGAAGGCCCCATCTACGGCCACGGGGACTGGCTCAACGATACCTCCCAAAGCGATTGGAAAAAGATCGTAATTCCCATCGAATACCGCAGTGATGAAAAGCCCAATTACCTGATGGTAACAGCCTCGGCGAGCTACCGCGGTGACTACATGGAAGGGAACAAGGAGAGCAGAATGTATATCGACGACATCGAATTTGTATATTGATTTTCATGCGAGGAACCGTCGCCATCCTGACACTGACACTGTCACTGTGTCTATGTTTTGCAAGCAATCAATCGCAGGCCGCTCCGGGACCTGCGATTGATTCGGCAATACCGCAACCCGATTCTTCGGAAACCGTGAACACGGGCTCCGAAAGCCCTCGGCCCGAACATCCGCTTCGGACCGATGCACAATCGCCTGCTCCGATGGAATCCGCCCCGGAGCGTAAGGCCGATCCTCGCGCAGAACGGGGCCTGACTTCCATGTCCAACCAGTTCGTCCCCCGGGGACAATGGATTTTCGGAGCCTCCGCCTCCTACTCTACCCACACGAACAAAGATTACACGTTTCTGGTAATCGAAGATATCAACTCAGACGGCTACACCTTCAAAGTCACCCCCCTGATCGCCTACGCGATCCGGGACAACATGGCTATCGGCGTCAAATTCATCTATTCCCGCTCGTTGCTCCGCATAGATAGCGGCAGCATCAAACTGGGCAGCGACATCGACCTCGGTGTCGATTTCTACAACGCACTGCAACACAACTACTCCGGAGCTTTCATCTGGCGTCAGTACATCCCTCTGGGACAAAACAAGCGCTTCGCCCTGTTCAACGAAACCAGCCTGACATTGGGCGGCGGCCAGTCCCGGTTCGCTGCGGACTCCCCGATCCGGGGCACTTACGAAACCAATTTCTCCGCCTCGATCGGCATATCGCCCGGCCTGGTAGCCTTCGCGACCAACAACCTGGCTTTCGAAGTCAATATCGGCGTAATGGGTCTTTCCTACACCCGAACACGCCAAGTACACAACCAGGTAACCGTCGGAAAGCGAACTTCGAGCCTGATGAATTTCAAAGTCAATATCCTGTCGATCGGGCTGGGTATATCTCTCTATCTATAACGCGGAAATACGATGAAACGACTGATTTTTACCATACTGATAGCCGTCGCAACGGTTTCCATGCTCCGAGCCCAGGAACCGACATCCCTGGAGGCAATTCCGTCTTCCCGCTTGCAGGACAGCCTCTACGCCACTCCGGTTCCGACGACCGTCCCTGTCATCGAGGAACTTCCGGCCCCGACGTTCTACGCCGATCTGAGCGACTCGTCCGCATCGATGCCGACCTCGGTTTCCCCGGTACGTCGGAAACAACGATTCCTGCCGATGAAACGGAGAATCGACCGTGAAATCAACAAAATCAAATTCGCCTATGCAGGTGAAATCGCCCTGGGCCTCACCGTATCTTACGGCACCCTCTCAAGCGACGACACGGACTACCTGCTGATCCTGGACAACCTGAATCTGAACGGCAGTATCTTCACCATCAACCCCTCCGTAGGCTACTTCTTCAAGGACAACATGTCGGCCGGCGTCCGTTTCGGATACACCAACATCAACGGAACGCTGGATACGGGCAACTTCAATCTGGGAGAGCAAAACGACGTCAATCTGGCCTTCAAAAACCTCCACCTGCAAAGCAGTGCACTGTCGGTCGGCCTCTATTTCCGCTCCTATGCGGGATTGGACAGCAAAGGACACTTCGGGCTTTTCGGTGAAGTAGATCTTTCGATGAAGACCGGTAATTCGGAGTTTACCTACGAAACCGAAGGCACCCTCAGAAGCACGTTCAGCGACGACCTGAAACTGTCGCTCGGGTTCAACCCGGGTCTGGCGGTTTATATCTTCCCGAACGTGTGCAGCACCATTTCCTTCGGACTGGGCGGTATCGAATACACCAAGATCAAACAGAAAGATGCCGACGGCAACGAGATCGGGCAACGAACCGCTTCGAAAATGCGGTTCCGGCTCAACCTGCTCAATATCCGCATCGGCGTTACCGTTCATCTATGGAACAAGAAAGCCAACAAAGCATGATGAAACATCTCCGACATATACTTATCGGCATACTCCTGCTGCTGACCTCCTGCATCGAAAATTCGATTCCTTATCCGGTCGTCACGCTGCAAATCCTCGGTGTCGAAGGCGAAGGTTTCACCTGCGCACCCGAAGATATCAATACCCAGGAACGAATCGTCACACTTCATCTGGACGAACAAACCGACATCTCCAACGTAAAGATCGACAAAATATCGGTCACCGAAAATGCCCGGTCGTCGAAACCCCTTTCGGGAACATTCGACCTGCGGACTCCGCTATACATCACCCTTTCGTTTTATCAGGATTACGAATGGACGATCGTAGCGGACCAGCAGATCGAACGTTATTTCGAAGTCGAATCGCAGATCGGCGCTGCGGAAATCGACGTCGATCAACTTACAGCGAAAGCATACGTCCCGGAAGGAACCGATTTGAGCGACCTCAAGGTCACACGGCTGAAACTCGGCCCGGCGGACATTACCACGATGACACCTCCGATCGACGAGCTGACTTCGTTCGAATCGGTCCGCTACGTTTACGTCGCTTACCACGACTTCGAAGAGAAATGGTCGCTTTACGTCGAAGCTACCGATACCAAGGTACGCTTCACGCAGGTCGATGCCTGGAGCGGGGTCATCTGGGCCTATGCCGAAGGCAACAGCGCGGACGAACTGGGATTCCGTTATCGCAAGACCGGCGACGAGGCGTGGACCGAAGTCGATAAGAAGCAAATCAACATCTCGGGCGGTGCATTCGACACCTGTATCACGGGACTTACCCCGGAAACCCAATACGAAGTAGTCGCCTACTCCGGCAGCAACGAAACGGAAGTAGCAAGCGTCACGACCGAAGCAGCACCACAACTCCCGAACGGAGGTTTCGAAGAGTGGGAAACGATCGACAAAGTCGTCTATCCCTACCTGGCCGACGGCATTCACTTCTGGAATTCAGGCAACAAAGGCGCCAGCATCGGCAACGCTACTCCGACCGACAAGACGACGGACGTGCGTCCCGGCACATCGGGCATCTATGCCGCACAGCTTTCGTCGAAGCTCGCAGGTCTGGTCGGCGTTTACAAATTGGCCGCCGGCAATCTCTTTACAGGCATATTCTACGGAATCCGAAATCTCACGCACGGTATCGTCTGCTTCGGACAACCTTTCGAAGCCCGTCCGACGGCTCTGCACGGCTGGTTCAAATACAACCAGGGAATGCTGACCAACGTGGGCAGCACCCAGCCGCCGGGGATGAACCTCAAGGTCGGCGATCCCGACAACGGCATGATCTACATCGCCGTCGGCACCTGGACCCCGGAAGAGTACGGCATCTCGCAGGGAGAACAGTTCGGATCGGCCGAAAACCCGATTGCGATCGACACCCGCAACCCCAGTTCGTTCTTCGATCCGACGAGTCCGGCCGTAATCGGCTACGGACAACTGCCGCTCACCGCCAGCTACTCCGAATGGCAGGAGTTTACCATACCGCTGAAGTACGTGGCGACAGACCGCAAACCGACCCATATCGTCGTCGTCTGCTCGGCTTCCCGTTGGGGCGACTATTTCATCGGAAGCACCTCGAGCGTGCTCGTCGTCGATGACCTCGAACTAATTTACGACCGGCTGGACAAAACCGGTGAATAGGTATATTCGCCGTCAGACTATCCCTCCGATCGGATACGAACGACGAAAACCAAACGCTGAATCCGCAGCGCTTTCCAACAAAAAAGCAGGGAATGATTCCCTGCTTTTTTGTTTTGCTATCGGACTTACCCTCTCGGCGCCCTCCGGATCAGAGCTGCGCGATCCGGCAATACTTATTATAACGATTCATTACGTCCTGCACGAAAGCCCGCGTCTGACGGTAACCGGTAAATTTGCCGCACTTCACGACCTCGTGCTGGTAATAGGCGGGATCGGACTTGAGTTCCAGGTAGCGGAGCACCACCTCCCAGGAATTGGGGTCTTCGCCGTTCACACGGGCCAGCCGCCGGGCGTCATTGACATGACCGATTCCACCGTTGTAGCAGGCCAGGATCAGGCTCATTCGGTCTTTCTCGGAAATTCCCGCCGGCAGGTCGAGCGTCGAATCGATCCGATTCCACACTTTATTGGCCAGCAATACATTGGTTTCCGGATCGAGCAAGGCTTCTTCCGAGGCTACGTCGAACTGCCGGGCCACTGCAGGCATGATCTGCATCAGCCCCCTCGCTCCACGGCGGGAAACTATATCGGCTTTGAAACGCGACTCGTGATAGGCAATAGCACTCATCAGGCGCCAGTCGTTCCCCTCCCGCTCGCTGATATTCCGAATTACGTGATCGTAAGGAGAGATCACATACCGGGCTTCCATTTTCTCCTCCAGGGTAATCCCCGCTTCGGACGACGTCGAAAAATCGGCGTTGAATCCGTAAAAAGTGGTCTGTAATGTTAAAAATACGAAAATTAAACAGGTTTTCTTTAACATAAAACTTGCTTTTGCAGGCAGCTTCCTGTGCCGTACAGTACGCTAATCATAGAAACCCCACGAGATACCCATCTTAAACATGCCCGGATTGAGCGGGTACTTCGCAATCGCGAAATATTCGCCGTTTCCGAACAAGCCCCGGTTGATATGCTGATATTTCAGGAATATCCGCATTCTCTTCCACTTGCCCATCAGGAAAAGATCCATGTAGGGATAATTCCCCACCTCGATTTCCCGTTGATTGAAGAACTCCGAGAGCGCAGGATTGTAGCCGGGCGCATAGTAGCGCGTATTGAAATGGCCATCGACACCGAACTGCACCCGGAGCACGTCGCGCACCGCCCAAAACTCGTAATAATACGAGAGGAAGGCGCTGACGAGCGGAACAGGTATGACACTATGATTCGTACTCCACTGCAACAAAACCTTATGGTCCAAATGAAGTCCGGCGATCCGGAAATCTTTGCGGGCGTACACGCTCGTCACGCTGACGGTTCCGTTGTCCTGCGTTATCTGGCTGTCGGCGCCGTAATAAATCTTATCGGTGACAATGCCTTGCCACACACCGACCTCGAACGCATAATCGGGGACACGGAAAGCAACTTCGAAACGAGTTTCATTCTCCTTGCGCAAAGGAGTCAACCACACGTAGTGGTTAGAGAATAGATTCTCCTGCCAGTAATCCGGCGAACGCGTTTCCATACGGAAACGCCCTTCGAGAATCAGGGGACGTTTGCGGATATATCCCGTCAGGGTCAGGTTGGCCCCGAACGAAACGTCACCGCCGCGATATCCCGACGGGTAGAACTTGGCGTCAGCTCCCCAATCGACATATTTCTTGATCTTTCCTTCGACCGATCCATACACGAAGTAACTGCTTTTACCCACCTTGTCGTACTTACCGTTCAGGTAGGAATCCAGCCTGAACTGCGAATAGGTGTGCAGGTCGAGTCCTACACCTCCGTTCACCGTACCGACCACACCGTTGCGATCCCAGGGCTGCGCCTGAATGAACACCCGGTTGGAAATCACCCGCTCATAGATCGAGTCGCGCGTCTGCGTGGGATTGATAAACCAGTTCTTGTAATATTCGAGATCGCGTGCCGGAACGAAATTACCTTTATCATCCCGTTCGTAACGGTCGTCGGTATAGGTTCCCCGAATATCCTTATAAACCTTGCTCCAGGAGTTGTATTCGAACGAATGACCGATGAATACGGCAGGCAGATTGGCGATCGAAAAGTCGCTTTCGGTAACCGGCAGCAACGGAATACCGTACGACTGTTCGACAAAGAACGCATTGTTGCGGTAGGTATTGGTGGCTTCCGAAGAGGTCAGTTTCATCGGCACGCCCGACGGCATTTCGAAGGTCGTATCCCGAATCGCCCATTCACCCACCACGCCGCCGTTCTCACGCGTCTCGATGTGGTTGTTGATGAATCCGGCATGCACCGAATAACGCTTTCCCGTATGCGAAACGGCGACCGAAAGGTTGTGGTTCTTGGTACGGGACCACTCGTAAAGGCCCTTGGTGCCGCGCGACCGATAATTGACGTTGAAGCCGGTAGTCGGCGAAATATTATGCCCCAGCGTCAGGCTGAAATTCTCCTCCCGGAACTTCTTCTGTCCAGACTCAAGGTACATGAAGTGAAAATACGGCCGTTTGAGGTTGTAGAAGGGGACGTTTTCCATGCGATAGGTATAGACATCGAAACCTTCGGCAAAAGAGAAGTCGCGGTATTGAGGCCGTTCGAAGTAGTTGTACGGTAACGAAGCCTGTCCCAACGCACCCACGGCGGCATGGCCGACGCCTTCCTTATAAAACGGGTAGTCGATGCGGAAAGTGGCGAGCGTGGTATCGAGCGGATTGATATGCACCTGGTTGTAGTCCCGCGAGATCGTCCACGAAAAGTTGGGCAGCGCACGGATCGAATCGTTGAAAAAATAGGATTCGAGAGGCTTTCGAATCCGCTTTTTCTTGGTCGAATCGGTCGGCATGGCGGGTTGTTCCTCGCCGTTCTGCGTCTGGAACGGGTTGCTGCCGAGCATATTGTTCGGATTATTCGGGTCGTTCGGATTCTGATTGTTCTGGTTTCGCAGGATCGCGCTGGCGTCGAATTGAGCGGATGCCTCCAACGTCGGAAAGGCCAGCAGCCCTCCCCACAGCAAAATCCACAGAATTTTTTTCAACACCTTCGGAAACATCGGAATACGTACGCGCAAATCGCGGCAAAGATAGTAAAAAATCAGGCTTTCGGTGCTTTATCGGGATTTCCCGAGCGCATGCAGAGCCAGCGAACCGCCGACACGACGATATATAGAACGATAATTACCGGGATAGCGTATGTACGAAGTATAATTATCAACACGATACTCGCCAGCAGAAAGAGGTACCTCACCTCGTTTCCACGCCAGCCGAAGCCGTGGAACTTGAGAGCGAACATGCGGATCGGAGAAACGAGGAGCAGGGAGGTCAGTACGGCGATCAGCAACCGAAGAAAGAGCGACCGCCCCCTGCTGCCACAACATGCCGAGCGAAGCGCAGAGAAGCGATCCGGCAGGCGTCGGAAGTCCGCAGAATTCGACCGTCTGCGTTTCGTCGATGTTGAACTTGGCCAGACGCAGCGCGGAAAACGCCGTCAGGACGAACACGCCATACCCGAGCTTCCAGGTCTCCGGCAGCCAGCAAGGTTCGGTCTGCAGGCAAACCTGCCAGAGCACTGCGGCAGGAGCCAGTCCCGAAGTAATGACATCCGCCAACGAATCGAGCTGCACCCCGATCGCCGAAGACGAATGCAACAGACGGGCCACGAAACCATCGAAAAAATCGAACACGATTCCTGCGACTATCAGCCAGAAAGCAAGTGTCAAATCATTGTACATCAGTGCTGCCACGACGGCAAACGACCCGCAGAGCAGATTCATGAGGGTCAATAAATTCGGTATCGTGAAAAGTCGTATCCGCATTTGTAAAAGAATTAGTCCACCTATTAGTAGGCAAATATAGGAAAAATCTATCGGTTACACGCACACGACCGTCGTAAAATGCACATCGGGAAAATTATCGGAAGCTATTTTCCCCCTCGACATCCATATTTTTTAATTAAAATTTGCATAAAAGAAAAATTAAATATATCTTTATTTTTGTAAAAGATTGCGCTATTAGTAAAAATGTACTACGGATAAATTTTCAGGAGGTGCG
>OHTV01000819.1_pt1 | contig 12193 bp, 10 predicted proteins | sample 1579041 | NCBI WGS metagenome assembly OHTV01 (sample SAMEA3879583, study PRJEB24766) | human gut metagenome | biome: human-associated habitat; feature: feces | place: USA | collected 1985/1987
GCGAATCATCTGGTTTACCGCAGACTGTGTATCCGAATCATCCTTCTCTGGCTTCAGCCTGATGATCTCCGGTCCCTTCAGGCTTTCCATATATTTTTGGCCTTCTTCGGAAAGACTGTCAAAATCCCCAATTGCAAGATCCGGAATAAATTCCCGGTTTTTCATAAACCATTCCATCCCCTTATCTGCAGCAACAAGAGTGATTTTCTCTCCTCGGCTTTCTTCTATTCTTTTTTTTAAAAAATCGAGGGCAAAACCATTCTGGATATTGCCCCCGCTGATTATTATTGTATCGATCATTTTCAGTCCAGCTCTTTTTTGATATTGTGGATTTTTTCTGTAATGTGTCTTACATTGGCTGCCACATCGCCCTTAAATACCCAGGAACCTGCGACCATGAGGTTTGCACCGGCACGCATAACCGTCTCCAGTGTATCATCATTGATACCACCATCTACCTGGATATCAACATCCAGCTCTTCTTCATCAATAAGCTCACGAAGCTCCTGGATCTTCTCCGTGCATTCGTCCATGTATTTCTGTCCGCCAAATCCTGGCTGAACAGTCATTATCAGCACCATATCCACATCTTCAAGAAGATGGCTGATGTCATTTACCGGTGTGGATGGCTTGATCGAAACTGCCGCCTTTACCCCTGCTGCCCTGATCTGCTCCAGTGTACGCTCCAGATCCTCACATGCCTCCGCATGTACAGTAATGGAATCTGCTCCGCATTCTACAAAATCGCGGATATATCTTTCCGGTTCTGTTACCATCAAATGTACGTCGAAAAACATGTTGGATTCTTTCCGGATCGATTTGATCACCGGCATTCCAAAAGAAATGCTGGGAACAAAATCTCCATCCATAACATCAATATGCAGATATTCAACGCCTTCCTTTTCCAGAATTTTGATCTGTTCTCCCAGTCTGTTAAAATCTGCTGATAAGATCGACGGGCACAATCGGTATTCCATGACTCAGTATCTCCTTTTCTCTTTTAATTCCTGGTGCAGCTCCAGATAATCTTCATATCGGAGTCTGCTGATCTCATTGTTCTCAAGGGCTTCCTTAACAGCGCAGCCCGGTTCATGTATGTGACGGCACCCCTGAAAGCGGCACTGTCCTTCATATCTTCGGAACTCTGGAAAGTAATCCTTCAGTTCCTGCTCCTCCATATTTTCAATATATAAGGAGGAAAATCCCGGCGTATCCACAAGGAATGTATCCTGTGCCACCGGTATGATCTGTGCATGGCGCGTAGTATGTTTTCCCCGTTTCAGCTTACGGCTGATCTCACCGGTTTCCATCTCCACTTCTTCCTGAAGGGAATTTGTAAGAGAAGATTTTCCCACGCCGGATGGGCCGGCAACCACAGTTGTCATGCCCTGAAGCACTTCTTCGATCTCGTCGAGTCCTTCTCTCTTCAGGGCACTTGACAGGATCACCTGATAGCCGCAGCTCTGGTATGTTTCATAGAGAAATTCCAGCTCTTCCGTTGTTGCCAGATCTTTTTTGTTAAAACAGATGACTGCCGGAACACCTTCCCTCTCCATCATAATGAGGAAACGATCCAGAAGCATGAAGTTCGGCTTCGGATTATCCATGGCAAATATCACCAGTGCCTGATCTACATTGGCCACAGCCGGACGGATCAGAGAATTCTTCCGCTTGTGGATCTCCGTCACACTTCCCTCCAGTTCCTTTTCATCCAGAACTGTAATGTCCACATTGTCACCTACCAGAGGCTTGAATTTATCCTTACGGAAAATTCCCTTGGCTCTGCATTCATATGTATTACCGTCTTCTGCATATACGTAGTAGAATCCGGCAATACCTTTGATTATCTTTCCCTGCATGATCACTCAGCTTTCTTGAATGTAACCGTGTAGGTTCCAAGCTGCTGATAATCCCCGTCTACCTCTTCATAGAGATAGATGGTTCCTGAGGTAACGCCCTCAGCACCTGAGATATCAAGCTGATACGGGAAGCTGATATTCTGTCCATCAATGATGGTGGATGCCTTAGGCTCACCGTTTACGTCCTGGATCAATTCCAGACGGATCGCGCCTCCATTGTAGCCGGACGGAGTATCCAGTGTCTGTGTACATTTCCAGCCTGTGTTTGCATTGACATCTGCTGTAGATGTAGTTGTGGATACTGTGCTGTCCGCAGATGCTGTGCTATCTGTAGATGCTGTACTGTCTGTAGATGCTGTACTATCTGCAGATGCTGCGCTATCTGTGGATGGAGCCTTGTCACCGGAGCTGATGGTAATGCTGATCGGCTGATCCGGGTCTGCTGCCGCATAGGCTTCCGGATCCTGTGCGATAACTGTACCTGCAGCTTCTGTACTCTGCTGTTCTGTTATCTGGATATCAATAAATTTACCTAAAGTAGTAAGCGCATCATCCTTGGTCATTCCCACAACACTCGGGACCTCAGCATTATCGCCATAATCAACCCCTCGACTGACTGTCAGTGTTACAGAAGAGCCTGCCTGCACAGAAGTACCTGCTGCCGGCTCGACATTGTAAACATATCCCGGATCTACCAGTGCATATCCGTTGTCATCTGTGTCGCTGTATTCTTTCTGGACATTTACCTGAAGTCCAAGATCTTCCAGAGTCTGCTGTGCATCGATTCCTGTACGTCCATCCAGATCTGGGATCGTAACCTGTGCTGTTCCGGTGCTTACCCAGTATTTCACAGTTGTATTGGCTTCAACCTGTGTTCCCGCAGCTGTCTCCTGACGGGAGATCCTGCCTTTTTCCTGATCGGATGCCTCCTCACCAGCCATCTGGACACCCAGATGTGCATCGTTTGCAAGTGTTTTAGCCTCTTCCTCTGTCTTGCCTACAAGATCAGGAACGGTTGCCAGACCGTCAGCTGATGATTCCTGCTTCGCTTCTGCCTTGCTGCTGTCTGCCGCTCCGCTGCTGCCGGTTCCAAACAGTCCTGCGGCACGTCCAAGCACTACCACAAGAACGATCAGAAGGGCTGCCCCGCCGATCAATGCCGCAATCGTCAGGCCTCTTCCGGAACCATGATGCTTCTTTTTCTTTCCGGATCTATGCTCGGATCTCGGTCTGTATTCTTCCTCTGCATCATCGTAATCGTTATCGTCGTATTTTTCTTCCTCAAGTGCGGTGATCTCCGGTTTTGTGATCTGCTTCGGTGTATGTTTGATCTCACCAAGCTCTTCTTCTGAGATCACAACCGTCTTGGCATCGTTGTCAACTGTAGTAAGCTTTACAAAATCACCCTGGGGATCGATCAGAGAATGCTTCAGATCTGCGATCACATCCTCCATACGGCTGTAACGACGATCTACACTTTTCTGTGTACATTTCAGAATGATCTGCTCCAGACTGTACGGAAGGTCCGGTGTATAAACACTTGGCGGAACCATCTCTTCCTGCAGATGCTTGATAGCGATCGCCACAGTGGTATCTCCGTCAAAAGGAACTCTTCCTGTGACCATCTCATAAAGAGTGATACCAAGAGAATAGATGTCACTCTTCTCATCACTGTATCCGCCCCGGACCTGCTCAGGTGAACTGTAATGTACAGATCCCATCACATTGGAGCTGATCGTATTGGAAGATGCAGCTCTGGCAATTCCAAAGTCTGTCACCTTTACTTTACCATCTGTGGAGATAATGATATTCTGGGGTTTCACATCTCTGTGAACGATACCATGGCTGTGTGCCGCCTCCAGACCCATAGAAACCTGGATTGCGATACTTGTAGCCTCTTTAATGGAAAGCTTTCCCTTCTTGGAGATGTATTCCTTCAGAGTGATACCCTCGATCAGTTCCATAACAATGTAATAAACACCGCCGTCATCTCCTACGTCAAATACATTGACGATATTCGGATGTGTAAGACCAGCTGCCGCCTGGGCCTCACTTCTGAATTTCTTTATAAACGTGGTGTCTTCCCGAAACTCCGGTTTCAGGACCTTCACTGCAACAAAACGGTTCAGCTTATGGTCCATAGCCTTATAGACATCTGCCATTCCGCCAGTTCCGATTTTTCCTACGATCTCATAGCGCTCGGCTATGATCATTCCCGTCTTCAACATGCTTCCACCTCATTCGTGAATGGCTCTACCAGTACGACTGCAATATTATCCTTACCACCATTCTGATTTGCTTCCCGAAGGAGCGCACTGCCCTTCTGATCAATATCTGCTTCCGGATCGGATATGATCTCCTGGATCTTCTCATCTTCAACCATATTGCTGAGACCGTCTGAACACATCAGGATCGTACATCCTTTTTCAAGTTTCAGATCAAAGAAATCCACATCCACCGTTTTCTCCGCGCCAAGTGCCCTTGTAATGATGTTCTTATCCGGATGATTCCGTGCTTCCGCTTCGCTGATCTCGCCCATTCTCACCATTTCCTGTACCAGGGAATGATCTCTGGTGACCTGGCGGATCCCGTCCTGGATCACATATAAACGGCTGTCACCCACATTGGCTACATAGGCATACTGATCTACAATAGTCGCCACCACCATAGTGGTTCCCATGCCCCGGAGGTTTTCGTCTTCCTGCGCACGGTTTCTGATCTCCGTGTTCGCAGCTTCGATCGCATGACGAATAACCTTCACAGGATTGTAATCCGCATCTTCACGGATTTCATCCACAAGGATCCGTACTGCATGTGAGGATGCATAGTCACCGGCGTTATGTCCGCCCATTCCGTCCGCGACTGTGAAAAGATTAGGCAGATTTCCAACCGGACCTTCAGATGCAAACACGTAATCCTGATTCATCTTCCGCTTCTGCCCTACATCAGTAGCTGAGTATATCCTCATGTCACTTCTCGCTTTCTGTTTTTTCCATGTAACTTTTTCTTAGCTGTCCACAGGCACCGTCGATATCGCTGCCCATTTCCCTTCTAATAGTAACATTAATTCCGTATTTTTCAAGTTTTATTTTGAAATTCTCCACAGCCTGTCGAGTAGACCTCACATAGGAGCGTTCCTTGATGGGATTGACCGGAATCAGATTTACATGGCAATTAATGCCTTTTATACGGCCTGCCAGCTGTCTCGCATCTTCTTCACTGTCGTTGACGCCGGCTACAAGACTGTACTCAAAGGTGATCCTTCGGCCTGTTTTGTCAAAATAATTTCTGCAGGCATCCAGAACCTCATCCATAGAATACTTATTCGCGATCGGCATCAGTTCCTGTCGTTTTTCATCATTTGGAGCATGAAGGGAAAGTGCCAGAGTGATCTGAAGCTTTTCTTCAGCCAGATCATACATCTTCGGCACGATCCCACAGGTAGAAACCGTCACATTTCTCTGACTGATCCCAAGACCGTTTTCGTCGGTAAGGATCCGGACAAAACGGACAAGATTGTCATAATTATCCATCGGCTCACCGGTTCCCATCACAACTACATTGGCCACACGTTCACCGGTATCTGCCTGGATACGGTAAATCTGATCCAGCATCTCGGACGGTTTCAGGCATCTGGTCAGTCCTCCGATGGTAGATGCACAGAATCTGCATCCCATACGGCAACCCACCTGAGAAGAAATGCACACAGAATTTCCGTGGTGATACCGCATGAGAACACTCTCGATCACATTTCCATCTTCCAGCTGGAACAGATATTTTCTGGTTCCGTCAATTTTTGAGATCCTTACATCTGCCTGGGTCAGTGCTGTGATCGGATAAGCCGAAAGCTTTTCCCTGAGGCTTTTGGAAAGATTTGTCATTTCATCCCAGGAGGTAACCAGCTGCTGGTGAAGCCATGCATAGATCTGTTTCGCCCGGAAAGGCTTTTCACCGATCTTTGTCATGAATTCCTTCAATTCCTCCATGGTCATGGATTTTACATCTGTCATTTTCTGTTATTTCCTTCTGAATCTGGCAATAAAGAATCCATCTGTCTTATGTATTCCCGGCAGAAGCTGCAGATAGCCAAGCTTCGTGGACTTACAGTGCAGTTCCTCCGGAATATACGGATCCAGGCTTTCCAGCCGGTACGGATAATTCTTTAAAAACCATAATACATTTTCTTCGTTTTCTTCCCGGGCAATGGTACATGTGCTGAAGATCAGCGTTCCATCCGGTTTCACATACTTTGCAGCCTTATCCAGGATCATTCTCTGGAGCATTACGATCTCTTCCTGTTTCTGCGGAGTTGCCCGGTATTTGATTTCCGGTTTCTTGCCGATAACTCCATAACCGGAGCACGGTACATCCGCGATCACAATATCCGCAGCCTGTTCGGAACCCGGATCATATACCGTTGCATCCTGAACTCTGGCTTCCACATTGATCACTCCGGTCCTGTGGATGTTTTCTTTGATAAGATCTGCCTTATACTGACTTACATCTCTGGCATCCACATTTCCGTAATCCCCCATTTTGTCTGCCGCATGGATGCTTTTTCCACCTGGTGCAGCGCACATGTCGATGATATGGTCACCTTTTTTCGGACTTGCAGCTTCCGCTACAAGCATAGAGCTTACATCCTGCACCAGGATCTTTCCCTGAAGGAAGGTCTCAAGTGTCAAAATATGATTGTAATCGGAAATCTTCAGTGCATAGGGAAGATAAGGAGCCTGTTCTACTGTCACTCCCTGAGACTTCAAACTGGTGACGATTTCTCTCAGAGACGCCTTATGAGTACGGCACCGTACTGTGATCGGTCTTTCTGTCAGAAAATCCTCCAGGATCTTCTCCGTAGTCTTCACTCCGTAGGCTGCTTTCCATTTTTCTACCAGATATTCCGGCATGGAATATTTCACAGAAAGATAACGAACTTCGTTTTCTTCCCTGGAAGGAAGCTCCAGATCACCGATCTCTCTTGCGATCGTACGGAGCACCCCGTTGACAAAGGGCTTTAGATTATAAAAGCCTTTTCGCTGTGCCAGCTTTACCGCTTCATTGCATACTGCACTGTCCGGAACACTGTCCATAAATTTCAGCTGATATACCGCACTTCTCAGGATCTCACGGATCTGCGGTTTCATCTTGTTTACAGAAACCTTGGAAAAAGAATCGATGACATAATCAATATAGATCCTGTATTCCAGGGTTCCCTCACATACTCTTGTAATAAAGCTACGTTCCTGTTTCGGAAGAAACTGATATTTGGAAAGCGCATTCCGGATCGCAATATGGCTGTGCTCACCCTCCTCCTCGATCTGTAACAGGATCTCAAGGATCAGTTCTCTGGTATTTACTCCGCTGCTAATCACGATCTCTACCTCCTGCAAGGATAATCAGTCTCAGAAGCTGCAGAATAGATGCCGCCAGAGCTGCTACATAGGTAAGCGCTGCCGCTGTAAGTACTTTTCTTGCACCCTTTTTTTCATCTGCACCTAAGATACCTGTACTTTCCAGCATTTTAAGCGCTCTGGAAGACGCATTGATCTCAACCGGAAGTGTCACCAGCTGAAACAGTACTGCCAGTGAAAACAAAACAATTCCCAGAGTTACCAGCGGATCAATGGAAAAGATCAGTCCTGCGATAAACAGCGGCCATGAAAGCTGGGAACCAATATTTGCGGCAGGTACAATGGCTGAACGGATATTCAGTGGTGCATAATTGATCGCATCCTGGATCGCATGGCCACATTCATGTGCTGCCACCCCCACAGCCGCCAGAGAATTTCTTCCATAAATATCTTCTGAAAGGGAAACCGTTTTCGTTCTCGGATCATAGTGATCCGTAAGACTTCCGCGGATCGGAACCACCTGTACGTCTGTGATCCCAGCCGCTCTCAGGATCCTCTGTGCAGCTTCCGCACCGGTGATACCTGAATGACTCCGGACCTTTTTATAGACTGCAAAGGTACTGCGCAGCTTCGCAGATGCCGCAAGAGAAAGAAGCATTCCGATCACGAGCAAAAGAATCGTGGGGTCCATTCCCCATCCGTAATAACCATATCCGTACATAACTCATCACTCCCTGGAATCTCTGAACATGTCTCCTGGTTTCAACTGATATCCCCGAAGGAACGCATCCGCTTCCATGCGTTTTTTGCCTTCCAGCTGCACTTCATGAAGCACGAGTACCTTCTGGCCGCATGCTACCTGGATTCCTCCTTTGTCAGCGGCTATCACAGTTCCCGGTGCTTCCTGTGCCTGTTTTTCCAGAACAGAGCTCTTCCAGACCTTCAATGTTTTTCCATTGATAAAGGTAAAAGCGCTTGGCCATGGATCAAGGCCTCTTACCAGACGCTCCAGTTCTTCCGCATTTTTGCTGAAATCCAGAAGCCCCATTTTTTTTGAGATCATGGCAGCATATGGTGTTGGACTCTCCTCCGGCTGTTTCTCGCGGGTTGCAGTTCCGTCAAAAATGGACGGTAAAGTCTGTACCAGAAGCTCTGCACCTGCCTGTGCGAGCTTATCAAACAAGCTTCCACCTGTCTCATCTTTGGCAAGCGGAACCACGATCTTGGAAATCATATCACCGGTATCCAGACCGGTTCCCATCTGCATAATGGTAACGCCAGATTCTTTTTCACCGTCGATCACCGCCTGCTGGATTGGTGCAGCTCCACGATATTTAGGAAGCAGAGACGCATGGATATTGATACATCCGAATCTCGGCATATCCAGGATGCTCTTTGGAATGATCTGCCCGAATGCCGCAACAATGATGATGTCCGGTGCAAGATTTTTCAGTTCTTCCACAAATTCAGGATCTCTTACCTTCACCGGCTGCAGTACCGGGATCCCGTGTTTCAGTGCTTCTTCTTTTACAGGAGTAGGCATCATAGTTTTGCCTCTGCCCTTCGGTTTGTCCGGCTGTGTGATCACAGCCTCCACTTCATATCCGTTCTCTGCCAGTGCTGCAAGAGGCGCCACCGCAAAGTCCGGAGTTCCCATATAAATAATCTTCATAGTATCCGCCTTTAGTCTTCTTCATCATAAGTTACCTTGTGAAGTTCTCCCTCCACAAGTTCTGTATACATTTTTCCATCCAGATGGTCAATCTCATGACAGAACGCTCTTGCCAGAAGGCCCTCTCCCTCGTAGATCTGTTCGTTCATATTTACATCAAATGCTTTTACCTTCACATAGTTCGGACGTGTTACCTGTCCTGCCATTCCCGGAACGCTCAGGCATCCCTCGTCACCGGTCTGCTCGCCGCTTGTCTCAAGGATCTCCGGATTGATCAGCACGATCGGGCCCTCACCTACATCGATGACAACGATACGTTTCAGGATTCCTACCTGTGGTGCAGCGAGGCCAACACCCATTGCATCATACATGGTATCCAGCATATCTGTGATCAGTTCCCCGATCCTCGGTGTCATTTTGTCTACTGTCCGGGATTTTTTTGTCAGTACAGAATCCCCCTGTACACGGATTGTTCTAAGTGCCATTTTTCTTCTCCTTTAATTCATATCAAATTGAATGTATATTTTCCGGAATCCGGAATTTATCTCTATATATTTCTCCAGCTTCTCTCTGACTGCTGTGAGAAAGCAGATATCCCTGTGCTTCAGATGGATCACCTGACGATAAACATCCTTTACCTTACCTACCGATGCAGCTGCAGGTCCGATCATGTGAAGCTCTTCCTTCGGACTTACCCTGCGGATAAAAACTTCTATATAATACATGGCATTTTTCAGAAGTTCTTCATCCTGGCAGGCGCCAAAAACAGTCATCATATGGGCTGCCGGCGGATAGTCCAGAAGCATCCGATACCCCATTTCTTCTTTATAAAATTTCTTATAATCCTGAATAGCCGCAGCCTGGATACTGTAATGCTCCGGCTGATATGTCTGGATCACCGCCTGCCCCGGCCGATTCCCTCTGCCGGAACGTCCAACTGCCTGAGTCAGAAGCTGGAATGTACGCTCCCCGCAGTGATAGTCATCCATATTCAGCGAAAGATCTGCTGCAATCACTCCTACCAGAGTCACATTCGGAAAATCATGTCCCTTGACGATCATCTGGGTCCCCACCAGAATATCTGCCTCATGCTTTGCAAAAGAAGCCAGGATCTTCTCATAGCTGTCCTTGGTCCTTGTGGTATCAAAATCCATTCGAAGTACCCTGGCTTTCGGGAATTCTTTTTCAATGACCTTCTCGATCTGCTGGGTTCCTGCCTTAAATCCACCAATGTGCGGTGAACCACAGGACGGACAGATTTCCGGTTTCACAGTCTCATAGCCGCAATAATGACAGATCAGACGATTGCCATTGTGTTCACTTAGAGATACATCACAGTGGGGACATTTCATAACGTGACCGCAGGCTCTGCAGGAAACAAAGCCCGCATATCCTCTCCGGTTCAGAAACAGCATGGCCTGTTCTCTTCTTTCAAGGACCTGCTCCAGATCCCTCTTCAGCTCCAGACTCAGTACCGAGCGGTTTCCTTTCTTTAATTCTTCCCGAAGATCCACGATTGATACCTGTGGAAGAGGCCTTTCCTCATAACGTGCGTTTAACTTTACCAGAAGATATTCTCCGTCACAGGCATGACTGTAGGCTTCCAATGACGGAGTGGCTGATCCCATGACCACACGGGCATGTTCCATTCGTGCCCTCTCAATGGCAGTCTCACGTGCATGGTACCTTGGCGTATTCTCACTTTTGTAGGTGGGTTCATGCTCTTCGTCGATAACGATCAGTCCCAGATCTGAAAACGGTGTGAACAGTGCGGATCTGGGTCCTACCATCACCTGGATCTCACCACGTTTTGCTCTTTTGAACTGATCATAACGTTCTCCCTGGGAAAGTCTGGAGTTCAGAACCGAAACCTTATCTCCGAACATGGCATAAAAGCGCCTGACTGTCTGATAAGTAAGCGCGATCTCAGGGATCAGCACGATCGCCTGTTTTCCCTCCTCCAGTACCTTCTGGATCAGGCGCATATAAACCTGGGTCTTTCCGCTTCCGGTCACTCCGAAAAGAAGTGCAGGCCTTGGGTCCGGCTCCTGCCATTCCCGAAAGATCTGCTCTGCCGCCAAAAGCTGTTCCTGGTTCAGACTCAGCTCCATGTTCTCCTTCACCAGGCCGAGCCCCTCGGGAATGCGATACATTTCCTGACTTTCAATAGTTATCAGACCTTTTTTTTCAAAAAAATCAAGAACGGAAATGCCGGCTCCAAGCTCTTTAGAGGCATAGGTATAATCCAGGCTCCCGGCCTCCAGGATTGCCCGAAGGAACCGCTCACGTGCTTTAAAGCGGCTGCCTTCCAGCTTGCCAAGAAGTGCCTGACCCTCTTCCTTTTTTCCTGTAAAAAAAATCAGCCTTTTCTCTTTTGCACGGACCTTGTCTTTTACAGGCAGAACTGTTTTCAGCGCCTGGATCATGGTGGAGCCATAGGTCTCCTTCATCCAGGCCGCAAGTGCGATCAGCCGGGATTCTGTTGTCTCACTGTCTGTGGATACTCCCCGGATCTCCTTGAGCTTTGACGCATCATATTTTGCCGTTCCGGAAATCCCGGTCACATAGCCTTTCCGAAGGGTATTTCCCTTTCCGAAGGGCACTGTGACCACAACTCCGGGTTTTATTGCCTGCACCAGTTCCTCAGGTACACGATACTGAAAATCCCGGTCCAGCTTTTCATGAGAAATATCAATGATCACATCTGCATAGATCATCCATTTACGCTTTCTGATCTTCTTCCAGGATCTCCCGGATCAGTACACGCTCATCCATGGGATATTTCTTACCCTTGATCTCCTGATAATCCTCATGGCCCTTTCCGGCAAGGACGATGATATCTCCCGGCTCACCATGATGGATCGCGTAGGCGATCGCCTCTTTACGATCCGGGATCTCTACATATTTTCCATCTGTTTTTGCCATTCCGATCTTAATATCATCGATGATGGCCTGTGGATCCTCATCTCGCGGATTATCTGAAGTAATGATGGTCAGATCTGCCATCTTTCCTGAAACCTCACCCATCTCATAACGGCGGAGTTTGGAACGGTTACCACCACAGCCAAATAAACTGATTAATCTTGGTGGATCATAAGCTCGTAATGTATTTAAAATACTCTCTAAGGCTACGGCATTATGTGCGTAGTCAATAATTAATGTATAGTCATATCCTGTCGGAACAATCTGTACTCTTCCCTTTACGCTGAAGTGGCGGAGTGCCTTGTTCATCTGCTCTACGGTAACACCCATATGACCGGCAATACTGATCGCACCTAACGCATTATGTACGTTAAATGTTCCCGGCACAC
>OHTV01000840.1_pt1 | contig 11929 bp, 8 predicted proteins | sample 1579041 | NCBI WGS metagenome assembly OHTV01 (sample SAMEA3879583, study PRJEB24766) | human gut metagenome | biome: human-associated habitat; feature: feces | place: USA | collected 1985/1987
CTTTAATCAGGACTCTCTCATCCATGTCATATTTCACGCCTTTGATTTCCTGATATGTCTCATGTCCCTTTCCTGCCAGAATGATGACATCTCCAGGCTGGCCGTGTTCGATCGCATACTTGATTGCTTCTTTTCTGTCACAGATCGTGATGTATTTTCCATCTGTCTTCTTCATTCCTACTACAATGTCATCGATGATCGCCTGTGGTTCTTCATCACGTGGATTATCAGAGGTAATGATGGTAAGGTCTGCAAGCTTTCCGGAAACCTCTCCCATCTCATAGCGGCGAAGCTTGGAGCGGTTTCCGCCGCATCCAAACAGGCATACCAGTCTGTGCGGATCATATTCCTTCAGTGTTCCGAGAAGGCTCTCCAGCGCCATGGCATTATGTGCGTAATCGATCATCAGTGTGAATTCGTCAGATACCTTGATCATCTCAATACGGCCTTTGACCCTGGCCACCTTCAGAGCTTTGATGATATTCTCCTCGGATACCTTAAAATGACGGCAGATGGCAATGGCAGTCAGAGAATTGTAAATGCTGAACTTACCTGGAATATCGATCTCCACAGGAAAATCCATAAGTCCCTTAACATGATAGGAAATTCCCAGATAGCCCTTTCTTCCAACGAGTCTGGCGTCCTCTGCACGGAGATCTGCTTTTTCGGAAAATCCATAGGTTTCAAGTTTACAGGTGTGGCCTTCGATAATGCGGTCAAAGTGTTCATCGTCACGATTTACGATACCAACCTTACACTGTTTGAGAAGCATGGATTTGCAGTGCAGATAATCATCAAAGTCCTTGTGCTCATTCGGTCCGATATGATCTGGTTCAATATTTGTGAAAATTCCAAAATCAAACACAAATCCCTGGGTCCTGTGAAGCATCAGTCCCTGTGAGGAAACCTCCATAACGACCGCATCGCAGCCTGCTTCTACCATATCATGAAAATATTTCTGTACCATATAGGATTCCGGTGTCGTGTTGGCTGCCGGGATATGCTTCTCCCCGATAACAGCCTCGATGGTTCCGATCAGACCAACCTTATATCCGGCATTCTCAAGGATCGATTTCACCATATAGGTTGTAGTTGTTTTTCCTTTGGTTCCGGTGATACCGATGGTTTTGAGCTTTTCTGCCGGATGTCCGAACCATGCTGCTGAAATAAAGGCCATGGCGTAACGGGTATCCTCTACCTGGATCACTGTCACATCCTCCGGTGCCTCCACCGCTTCTTCCACGATGAGTGTCTTCGCACCCTTTGCCACAACATCAGGTATAAATTTATGTCCATCCACGACCGCACCTCTGATGCAGATAAAAAGGCTCCCTTCTTCTACTTTGCGGGAATCATATACAACAGAAGAAACCTCCTGCTCTGTACTTCCCTGAAGGCATTTGTATTCAAGATGTTCCAATAAGGATAAAAGATTCATTTTTCTCCTCCATCTTCCCTTTTTCCGGTCTGACGGGCAGCACACCGGAGGCGGGAAATATACTGTTCTTATTTTCTGTACATACCATATAGAATAGCACACCTCCCCCCTGTTTTCAACGTTTCTTTGAGGTACGGCCGCCTTGTAAAATATCAGCTTGTTACTGTTCACTCCGTTCTCAGTAACATCAGCTTTTTCCATAAATATCCGCATATTTTTTCCGGAGCCAGATGCTGCCCAGCACAGTCACCAAAGCTGTCACTGCCAGAAGCGTCCACAAATCCCTCCTGGTATCATCTCCGGTCTTCGGATGTGTGGACGCAGTTCTTGCCATCTGTATCTGACCGGAAGCCGGACCCTGGTCATCTCCCTGCAAAGGCAGCCCTTCTTCCGGCGTAATAGCCACCTCTCCTTTTACCATGACAGAAGCGGAGGCCTCCATCAATCGCTCTCCGGTTTCCTGGCTTGTGACCGTTACCTGGTTAAAAAGCTTCTGATCCGCTGTTTTTCCCGGGATCTTCACCACAGCCTGAAGAGAAACTGCCTCTCCTGGCGGGATCTGTTGGATCATTGCCTTTGTACGGCTGCTGTTGAGCGTTACACCTTCCTGCTCCAGAAACTGTGCATGGATCCCTGCTGCCTGAAAGCGCTCCGTTCCCACAACCGAATGAAGCGTTTTTTCACCGGTATTCACGATACAGATCTGATAGGTCACAGTCTCACCCGGTGCAGCGGTTTCTTTGTCTGCAGTTTTCTTTACAGAAAGATCCGCCTTCAGTGCCTCCAGACCATTTATAGTGGAGGCGTTCTTCCTGATCACCTCATCCGGTCTGTCCTTCACCCTGGCCTCTGCTTCCACCTGGTGCTCCAGATCTTTTTCCTGTTCATCCAGAAGGGGCGCCTGTACATAAAAGTTCCTGCTCTCTCCGGCTTTTAATTCTGCAAATTCCGCCACAGCTCCTTCTGTCAGAAGGCCTTCTGCATCTTCCCACAGCTGCCGGATCTTAGGGCAGGAAAGGCTGCTGGTCAGACGGATATCTGCAAGATCCAGCTTTCCGGTATTAGCGATCTCCACCTGATAACGGATGGTCTGCCCTGCTTTCATTTTTTCATTCTGTGCAATTACCGACAATTCCATATCAGCCTCAGCAGCCTCCACGTCCAGCATAGGCGAGATTCCCTCTGCGATCACCAGCTCTTCCCCGTTTTCTTCTGTCATGAGAAAGGTTCCCGCACCGGTACAGTCCTTCTGAAGCGGTTCCTCCTGAGTCACAGGATAACTGCTTTTCTCTGCCGGAAAACGGTATTCCTGACGCAGAATCAGCGGGATAGGGAAAAAGATCTCATCCTGCCCGTTCTGCTCCACGTTCAGCACGCTTTCCAGCTTTGTGATCTCTGTAGCTTCACCGCTCTGGCTCCTTACAGAAATCTGCTGTGCAGCCATATTTTTCGGGACAGAATCCGTTTCCGGAACAAAATACTCCGAAATATACGTGACCAGCGTCAGCTTTTGCGTCTCCTCAGACTCACCTTCCTCTTCATTCCCTACATTTTCCCCTCCGGTCGACGTTCCTTCCGGTGTGAGCGGACCCGTTTTCTCCTGCTCTTCATCCTCCGGCTGTACTGTTTCCCCGGATGCCAGCTGCTCCACGTGCTCATATCCTTCCTCCATTTCTATTCCGATTCCTTCCACAACCTTATCCACCGGCAATTCCTGTTCTGGCTCTTCTTCCTGCTGCAAGTCATCCTCCGGCAGCTCCTGCTCTGGCTCCTTTTCCTGCTGCCAATCATCCTCCGGCAGCTCCTGCTCTGGCTCCTTTTCCTGCTGCCAATCATCCTCTGGCAGCTCCTGCTCTGGCTCCTTTTCCTGCTGCCAATCATCCTCTGGCAGCTCCTGCTCTATCTCTTCTTCCTGTTCCACCGATGGATCTTCAATCTTATGAAATTCATCGTCCCACTTCTCATTTTTCTCCTTATCCTCCGAAAACCTTCTCCCGGACAGCCATTCATTCAGGCCACGAATCCGGATCCCAAGCTCCGCCTGTCCGGATTCTATGTCTTTCCAGAACACACTCTGATCGATAAACGGTGCCTGTCCCGGCAAAAAATCTGCTCCCAGAGTCAGCTTCGGTTCTATTGTTCCTCCCAACATGGCTCCTGCCAGCACTGTCACAATTCCGGCTTTCTTCATCTGTTTCCATATTCTGTTTTTCATGGCTCTTCCTCATTTCTGCCTGATCTGGCATTTCTTATACACATGTTTTTTTTACAGAAACTTACTTTTCCACAGACAAAGGCATCCCTCCCCGGCAAATGGTGCATGATCAATGTTTTTTTCGATAAAATAAAATGGATTTCTGCATCGAAACGATGCGTGAACAGATCCCGCAGAATGCAGGATCAAGACTTTTTCAATGTATCACATTTTCAGGCCATGCGCAACCGGATATAAAAATTATAAAGTTTGTTTAAACTTTCTTTATAAATTTTCCATTTCTTTTAGATTAACGACATATTTTAAACATATTTTCTCTATATAATAGGTGTTGGATAGATGAAAAACCACTCTCTATCTCCCCCCTCAAAAAATAGTAGGAAGCAAACCGTCTGACTGGATCAGGCGGTTTTTCCTGTCTCGGAAAACACTCGATTTTCTATTGCATTTCCCACATAGGTCTTTTATAATAAAATATAATACTCGTACGTCGTTTTCGATGTACTCGTTACTGGATACAGTAACTGATTTCATTCCAATTTTAAAGAGAAACGAGGTATTTCCTATGAGCGAAAAAACCGTAGTAGTTGCATTAGGCCACCGGGCACTTGGCACCACACTTCCAGAGCAAAAAACAGCTACAAAACTCGCAGCGAAGGTAATCGCAGATCTGGTAGAGGAGGGAACCCGCGTAGTGATCTCCCACAGCAACGGTCCGCAGGTAGGGATGATCCACACCGCAATGAATGAATTCGGTAAGGCACATCCTGATTATACATTTGCACCAATGTCCGTATGTTCCGCCATGAGCCAGGGTTATATCGGCTATGACCTTCAGAACGCCATCCGTGCTGAGCTTATCTCCAGAGGGATCTACAAACCGGTCAGCACAGTTCTGACACAGGTTGTCATCGATCCATACGATGAAGCATTTGCAGAGCCGGAAAAGATCATTGGACGTGTTCTTAACGCAGAAGAGGCCGAGGCTGAAGAAGAAAAAGGAAACTTTGTCACAAAGGTGGGCGAGGGCCAGTACAGACGTATCCTTGCAGCACCGAAGCCACAGAAGATCGTAGAGATTGAAACCGTAAAGGTCCTCTCTGCAGCAGAGCAAATCGTCATTGCCGCAGGCGGCGGCGGAATCCCGGTTCTTGAGCAGGGAACTCAGCTGAATGGTGCCAGCGCCATCATCGAGAAAGACCTGGCAGCAGGACTTCTTGCAGAAGAACTGAACGCTGACACTCTGATGATCCTTACAAGCGTCGAGAAAGTAAGCCTTGACCATAATACGGATCACGAATCTTATCTGGATACTATTTCCACAGAAGATGCCAAGAAATATATTGCCGGCAAACAGTTTGCGGCAGGCTCCATGCTTCCTAAGATCGAAGCAGGTGTTTCCTTCGTGGAGAAGGGAACCGGACGCCGTACCATCATCACAGACATGGCCCATGCAAAAGACGGCTACCGTGAGAAGACCGGAACTATCATTAAATGATCATTTTACGGACTCAGAATACAAAGTGAACTATAAAACTTCACTTTACATAAAAATATCCCGCAGACGGCTGCTGGTCTTACCGGCAGCTCTGCGGGATATTTTTATATTGTCTAGCTGTCCGATCACTGTTCCACAGTTGATCGGACAGCTAGCATTTACATAGATTTTCGCTCAGCGATCTCAGCCATCTTCGCCTCATTCAGGCGGGTATCTCCATGGACACGGCTGTAGGAAAGATATCCGTTCATACGGTCGATCTTGGTCAGGTTTCTGGAACCGCAGACAGGGCATACATCCATTTCCAGTTCTTCGTGGCCGCAGTCATCGCAGTAAGCCAGTGACAGGTTTACGCCTTCGTAAAATCCCATTCTCATGGCTCTGCGCACCAGGGTGCGGATGGCTTCTTTATTGTAGCTGATGGGGTATTTTACATACTGGATCTTGCCGCCGTTGCTTAACTCCCAGAAACGATATTCCAGATCCTGTTTCTGAATGGGAGTGATATCCTCTGTTACATGGCAGTGGAAGCTGTTGCTCACATATGGTCTGTCAGAAACGCCCTCAATGATTCCATACATCTTACGGAACTGCTCTACCTGCAGGCCACAAAGACTCTCTGCCGGTGTTCCGTAGATCGCATAAAGATAACCATCTTCCTTCTTGTACTGATTTACCTTGTCATTGATATATTTCAGAACCTCCAGAGCAAACGCCCCATCCTCGGCAATGGATTTGCCATTGTAAAGTTCCTGAAGCTCATTTAACGCTGTGATACCGAAGGAAGCTGTCATAGGCTTCAGGATCTTGCCAATCTTTTCATTCGGTTTCAGATGTCCGCCGTAGAAACCGCCTTCACAGTATGCAAGCGGGTTGGTAGATGCACGCATCTGTCCCAGATATTCGTAAGTGCGGATGTGCAGGTTACGGATCATTTCCAGATAGAAATCCAGAACCTCATAGAAATCTCTGCTCTCCGCTCTAGCCTTTGCAAGGATCATCGGAAGATGAAGGCTTACCGCACCAATGTTAAAACGTCCCACAAAAACAGGCGTATCATTCTCATCCGCCGGCTCCATACCGCCACGCTCATACCACGGACTTAAGAAAGCACGGCATCCCATCGGGCTGATGACCTTCTTGTATTTCCTGTACATACTGGAAATATAGCCTGCGCCGGACATAGACAGCCAGTCCGGATACATGGTTTTGGAGGAACACTCCACACCAGCCTCAAAAATATCCTCACAGCACTTTCCTGGACCATGGATCTCTTTGTCATAAAGGAATACGATCTTCGGGAAAAGTACCGGTTTCTTGTGTCCGGCCTTACCCTGTCCTCCCTGATGGACCTCAAGAAGGGAAATCGTACACATCTTCTCAAACTGCTCGGTTCCGAGACCAAGTGTCACCGTAACAAACGGATAATCACCTCTGGAAGAACCGACGGTATTCAGCTTGTACTCAATTCCCTGCCAGCCCTGGTCATAATCCCTGCGGACCTTATCAAGAGCATACTCAATAGCTCTCTCCTCACGGCCACTCCAGCTCTCGTCCGAGTATTTCATAAATTCGGAAATATATTTATCATAGCTCTTCTTTGCATACGGTGCCAGGATCTTATCAACCTCCGGCACTGTAAAGCCACCATACTGCTGTGCTGCTGTACTGAGAATGATATCCCCCATAACATCAAAGGCTGTATCCAGAGTCTTCGGCTCGTTATACCAGACATTACCCATCTCAAAACCGCCACTTAAAACAGCTGCCACATCGAACAGACAGCAATTCATGGTATCCAGACGTGCAGACTGGTCATGAATATAAATGTAGCCGTCCTTACATGCCTGAAGCTCATTACGGTTCATAAAAAACTTCCGATAGAGTTCCTTGTTCAGCTCATTAAAGATCAGGCTTCGTTTCGTGGCAACAAGGGCGCTGTCTGTATTGGCATTACTTTTATCACCGATATAACGGATCGCCTGACTCTTGGTATAGACATCATCCATCATATGGATAAAATCCAGCTTGTAATTCCGATAATCACGGTAGCTCTTGGCAACTGCCGGATTCACACGCTCCAGAGCCCCCTCCACGATATTGTGCATCTCCTGGATCTCAATCTCATTCTTTCCAAGGGAATCCGCATGCTCCTGGGCAAAACGGCAGATAAAATCCTTCTCCTCGTCTGAAAAAGTATAAAGAATACGCTCTGCGGATTTGTTCACGGCAGCCACGATCTTCTGCGGATTAAACTCCTCTCTTGTCCCGTCTTTCTTGATTACATATAACATTGCTCATCCCTCCCTGTGCTATATATAAGTCGCTATGCAAAATACTATATATAGTACCTATATCTTCTATATATTGTTTTTCATCTATATGTTGTGCTAGGCATGAGTATAACACAGCTGAGGAGAAAAGAAAAGGGATATTTCTGTATACACGAAAATACAGACACTTAGCACTGCCTGATCTCACTGCAGAAATATTCTCACAAATTTGTTCCGATCCAGTCTGCAAGAAAATCCCATAATTTCGGAAGCAGAATGGCCAGTGTCACTATAAACCATATGATCCAGCCTGCCCCGCTGCTTTTCTGATCTTTTTTTTGCTGTTTTTTTCCCTGATCTAAAACTTCTGCACGATTTCTGCCCACCGTTGTTTTATTCCTGGTATTAACTGCCGCAGCAGTCTTACGTCCGGCTGCTGCACCTGTATTCCGGCTTCTGGTTAGATTCCGATTCAAATCGGTATTGCGGCTTGCATTCGTATTCCGATTTATATTTGTATTCCGGTTTGCGTTCGTATTCCGGTTTACGTTTCCGTTATGTTGTGTTGTTTGATCAGCATCCTGTCCATACTGCCGCATCATATCCCGCACTTTGGCGGAAGCATGTTTATAATGTATCTCCCGGGGCTCATTCAAATGATATAACACCTCATCATTTCTGTAAGGCATCCCACATAATGAACACCTGCCATTTACAACCTTACCCCCACAAACCTGACACCTTTGACCTGCCATAAGCTCCCTCCATTCTATCCGTCAAAACGGATATTTATATTTCCGTCGTAAACATAAGCATTCTTTTTTCAGTATATCACACCAGGCATTTAATACCCAGCATTTTTCTACGATACCCCAAAAGACTTCCCCTCTCATTATATTGCCACTCCACCCATTTTCTGCTATAATACCCCACAGAGCAATAAGCCTAAAAATCATCAGGAGGAGCCGATAATGAATACAATCACAATCCCCGCAACCTATCATGCAGACCTGAACCTCCATGACACACAGATTGCGATCAAAACAGTAAAAGATTTCTTCCAGCAGACACTCTCACAGAAGCTGAACCTTCTTCGAGTATCCGCTCCAACATTTGTAGCACCGGAATCCGGCCTTAATGACAACCTTAATGGTGTAGAGCGCCCGGTAAGCTTTGATATCAAGGCTATCGAAGGAAGCAACGCCGAGATCGTACACTCCCTTGCCAAATGGAAACGCTACGCACTGAAAAAATACGGATTTTCTCACGGAGAAGGTCTTTACACAGATATGGTAGCCATCCGCCGGGATGAAGATCTGGACAATATCCACTCTGTTTACGTAGACCAGTGGGACTGGGAAAAGATCATCTCCAAAGAAGAACGTTCCATGGAGACTCTCAAGGAAACCGTACGCACCATTTACAGTGTCCTTCGTAAAACTGAGAAATACATGGCTGTACAGTATGACTACATCGAGGAGATCCTTCCGAAGGATATCTTCTTTATCACAACTCAGGAGCTTCTTGACATGTATCCGGACTGTACACCGAAGGAACGTGAATATCGGATCACCCGTGAAAAGGGCGCTGTCTTCCTTATGAAAGTCGGCAAAACCCTCACCAACGGCGAGCGCCACGACGGACGTGCCCCGGACTATGATGACTGGGAACTGAACGGTGATATCCTCGTATACTATCCGGTACTTGACATTGCCCTTGAGCTTTCCTCAATGGGAATCCGTGTTGACGAGGACGCACTTGACCGCCAGCTTACCGAAGCAGGCTGTGATGACCGAAGAGAGCTTCCATTCCAGAAGGCCATCCTGAACAAAGAGCTTCCGTACACCATCGGTGGTGGTATCGGACAGTCTAGGATCTGTATGTTCTTCCTTCGTAAAGCACACATCGGAGAAGTACATGTCTCTCTCTGGCCGAAGGAGATCACAGATGCTGCAGAGACACACGGACTTCAGCTTCTCTAAAACAGCCTACAGATTTATTTATAATTTTCGCGGAAATGAGGTAATAACGTGAACATTCTGTTTTTTCTGATTCCCAAAAGCGAAGTAGCCTACATCTTTGAGGATGAAACTCTTCGCCAGACCCTCGAAAAAATGGAGCACCGCAAGTACTCCTGCATTCCTATCCTCACCATGGACGGCAAATATCTCGGCACCATCTCAGAGGGAGATCTCCTCTGGGGCATGCGCCGTGCAGATATCCACGACATCAAGGAAACAGAGGGAATCCCGATCATGGCGATCCCACGCCGTGCCACCTACAAACCGGTCCATGCAGATTCCAATATGGAAGATCTCCTGGATCGCGCCATTAATCAGAACTTCGTACCGGTGGTAGATGACCAGGGCTCCTTCATCGGGATCATAACCAGAAAATCTATCATCAAATACTGTTACAACGAAATAAAAGCCGCACAAAAAACTGCCGGTGAAGAAATCCACTGAGCAGCGGAAAGAAAAAAGATTTTTTTTGCAACTAGCACTACAAAAAACGGATGCTTTATCTCCTGCAGCATTTCCACAGGAGGATAAAGCATCCGTTTTTAATATTCTTATATTTATAATGTCTTTGAAAGAAACTCTCGAAGTCTCTTATTCTTTGGATTTGCAAAGAATTCCTTAGGAGAATTTTCTTCCTGGATCTTTCCTTCATCAATGAAGAGGACTCTGGTTGCCACCTCGCGGGCAAAGCCCATCTCATGAGTTACCACAACCATGGTCATGCCGGATCTTGCAAGCTCCTGCATCAGTTCCAGGACCTCTCCTACCATCTCCGGATCAAGAGCAGATGTAGGCTCATCAAACAGCATCACGTCCGGGTTCATAGCAAGAGATCTTGCAATGGCGATACGCTGCTTCTGACCGCCGGAAAGCATGTCCGGATAGGAATCTGCCTTATCCGGAAGACCTACTCGCTCCAGAAGCTCCAGTGCCGTTTTTTCAGCCTCTTCCTTACTCATAAGATTCAGAGTCACAGGTGCGAGCATAATGTTCTCTTTTACTGTCTTATGTGGAAAAAGATTAAACTGCTGGAATACCATTCCGATCTTCTGACGATGACGGTTGATATCCACCTTGGAATCTGTGATGTCGGTTCCCTCAAAGAGGATTTTTCCCCCGGTCGGCTCCTCAAGGAGATTCAGGGAACGGAGGAATGTAGATTTTCCGGATCCTGACGGTCCGATGATTACCACAACTTCTCCTTTGTGGATCTCTTCTGTAATTCCATTCAGTGCATGAAAATCGCCAAATGCTTTCTGCAGATTTTCTACACGGATCAATACATCTCCATTAGTGGTCACTGTTCCTTAACCTCCTTTCCAGCATACTTACCAGTTTACTGAAGATCATAACCATAACCAGGTAAATGATCGCAACTGCCATCAGCGGCATAAGCGCATCGTAGGTTCTGCTTCGGATGATATCTCCGCCCTTTGTCAGATCCTGAAGGGCAATATATCCGGCAACAGAAGTCTCTTTTAAGAGAACGATAAATTCGTTTCCAAGTGCCGGAAGGACATTTTTAAACGCCTGCGGCATGATAATATAGATCATTGTCTGACGATAATTAAATCCAAGGCTTCGTCCTGCCTCAAACTGTCCGTTATCAACTGCCATAATACCGGAACGGAAAATCTCAGCAACATAAGCACTGGAGTTCATACCAAATGCCAGAATCGCTACGATCGTCTTACTGACATCCACACTTGCAAAAATTACAAAGTAAATGATAAGCAGCTGTACAACAACCGGTGTACCACGGATGACCGTGATGTAAATCTGGCAGATCAGATTCAGGAGCTTCAGCTTGCCGGTCTTATCGTATGTGGAACGGACAATTGCCAGAAGGAATCCGAGAACTACACCGATCAGGACAGCACAAAAGGTTACAATTAATGTAACCTTAAGTCCGTCTGCAATGTAGTGCCATCTGTCATCTTTTATAAAATTCATTATAAATCTTGCTTTAAAATCACTCATAAGACACCACCAGTCTGTACCCGATTAGTCTGTAATATATTTTGCAACGATTTCATCAAATGTTCCATCTTCTTTTAACTCTTTGATTGCATCATTGACTTTCTTAACCAGATCATCATTACCTTTTTTGATTGCCAGTGCATAGTCTTCTTCTACATAAGAAGTCTCCAGGATCTTCAGACCTTCATTTTCTTCTACGAATGTCTTAGCCGGCTGGTTATCAATGATCACTGCATCGATCTTGCCCTGCTGCAGAGCCTGTACAGCTTCCATACCTTTGTTGAAACGCTCTACATTATCATCACCGAAATCATCTGTAGAATAAATATCCCCTGTTGTTCCCTGCTGAACACCAATCTTCTTTCCTTTCAAATCATCCGGTTCTGTAATATCACTGTCATCTGTTACAATGATAACCTGAACTCCTGTATAATAGCTGTCAGAAAAATCAACCTGTGTAGCACGGTCTTCTGTTACAGTCATACCTGCTGCTCCGATATCTGC
>OHTV01000844.1_pt1 | contig 11916 bp, 6 predicted proteins | sample 1579041 | NCBI WGS metagenome assembly OHTV01 (sample SAMEA3879583, study PRJEB24766) | human gut metagenome | biome: human-associated habitat; feature: feces | place: USA | collected 1985/1987
CCGTGGTCTTATCGATCATGAGGACATCCATCCTGAGTATCTTCGTGAAAATCTTTCCAGATGGAATATCGATGAAAAAAAATCCTGCCAACTTCTTCGCCTGAAAATCCATTCTGACAACAGACCTGTACTCTCCGCTTCTCTGGACAATGCTGTCTCACAGCTTTTTAAACAGCTGGACTGCCAGCTTTTTACCTTTGTCTATCCGGATGAATATCTTGCAGTGATTGAAGAGGCTGTTTTCCAACGGAAACGACAGTTTCTGATGGATTTTGCACAGAAATACAAAGACGCATTGTGGATTGCTGTGGGAAACCCTGCTTTTATCCACGAGATTTATGATTCCGCTTTTTCTGCCGAGATTGCTCTGAAATCCATGCCCGCCGGATGCAGCTATGTTGAGGCCGCCTCACTGGATCTGGAGCTGATCCTCGCCTCCATAAATTCCCGCAGCAAAAAGGCCTTCCTTGCGAAAACTCTGGATAAGCTTTCTTCGGAAGACCTTAAATTGCTTCATATTTATTTTTCCTGTGACATGTCCCTCAAAAAGACCTGCGAGGAAACATTTCTTCACAAAAATACTGTCCAGTACAGACTGAACCAGATTTATAAAAAATGCGGCTGCAATCCCAGGGAATTTCGGGATGCCGTGCGATTATATCTGGCATTGAAGATGTAACAATTCTATGCCAGCTGACTGATCAGTTTAAGAATCCTGCCTGCACAGGAACGGATTTCTTCTTCTGTAAGATCTCCGTTTCTGTATGCATTACGAATACTCTCGGCATCTTCTGCATTTCCAGGCATGATGATGTCATTTCCTGCTGCAGCACATTTCCATGCAACACTTCCATCTTCCGGTACGGTTGTATTCCAGTCAGACATGATAACTCCATCAAATCCCCACTCTTTCCGGACAATTCTGGTACACAGATCTTTGCTGTTCGCCGCATGCACTCCATTGACAAGATTGTAAGAAGACATGATTGCTGTCGGCTGTCCCTCTTTCACTGCAATTTCAAATCCACGAAGATAAATTTCTCTGAGCGTCCTCTCTGAAATCTTTACATCCACTCCCATACGGTTGTCTTCCTGATTATTTGCCGCAAAATGCTTGATCGTCGTTCCATGTCCTTTGTAAGACTGTACACCCTTTGTATCGGCTGCCGCACACAGTCCGGTAAGCAGTGGATCTTCCGAATAATATTCATGGTTACGTCCACAAAGCACATTTCGCATCAGGTTGACACCCGGTGCCAGCAACACATCCAAACCATAATCCTTCACTTCCATACCCAAAGTACGTCCCACCTTATGGGCTGCATCCGGATTGAAAGTAGCTGCCACCGTGGTGCTGGAAGGGAATTCCGTAGCATGATAAGTACGGCTGTCGAATTCCCGCTTGGCAGCCATCGCCAACCGGTGCGGTCCGTCGGCAAGATAGGCGGAAGGGATACCCAGTCGGGGAATGTCGTAAGTACGTCCCGCTGTTCCTGGAAACTTGGTATCACTTCCCATCGACATTCCACAACCGATGACGAGGTGTACCTTCTCTTCGAGGGTCATGGCACTGACCACTTCGTCGATATTGTCGGCACGCAGTCTGACTGACTGATTCGAACCGGTCACCTGTGCAGTCAAAGCAGATGCCAGACAGAGTGAAAATAAAGTAATTGACAATCTTCTCATATATATTATATTTAAAAAGCTACAAAAGAAGCCCCCGTACAATTAGCTGATTCCCACGGGGGACTTCTTCTACAAACAATTAATCAGTTAGAAAAATCTAATTTTGTCTATCTGCATCAGATGACAAAGTTAGATTTTGATTCTTTATACGCTTTACCAACCTGCATTTTGTTCCATATTCGGATTCAAACGGATCTCCTTTGCCGGAATAGGCAACAAATAATGTCTTTCCTTGAAACCATAACGCGTTTTATCCTTGTTATACTGAATGTATTCTACCGCTACATTATCCGGCTCATCTTTTCCTGCCTTATTTGACAAGATAGGTGTTCTTTCACCCTGATCCTTAAGCAAAGCCTCCGCATCTTTCCAACGGATAATATCCTGATAACGGGTATATTCAGAACAGAGTTCCAGTCTCTTTTCCAATTTAATGGCATCCAAGGTAGCCGTCTTTGCATCCAATCTTGCACGCTGACGCACCTCATTCAAGCAAGCATCAGCTTCGGATTGATTGCCATCCTTCAGGTTTGCTTCAGCCGCCAGTAACAAGACTTCAGCATAACGCATCCAACGATAGTTATTATATGAACACCAGAACCCAGCAGGAGATTCTACATTCGAGAAGCGACGCTTCCACATGAAATAACCTTCATTAATCAAACTCTGCCCTTTGGCAACCTTGACACCCAATTGAGAAATTTGGTCATAGGTTTTCATTGTCTGATTCAACCGATAACCATCTACACCCTCTTCCTGAACAAATGCATCATACAACTTTTTCTGAGGAACCATAAATCCCCATCCGGTACCATTAAACTGATTGTTAGAGCCAGACATATCCAACTTATCAGTGCGCCAATGATTCATCACCTCAAAGAAACTGAACTCATCCATGGAATTACTTGCATCAAAAATACGGTTACTTTCGAGCATACTTTCACAATTATACTCAGCCTTGTAGGTCAAGATATCCTCATAATTTCCATCATAAAGTTTATACTTACCACTAGCTCTAACTTCATTCAAGACAACAGCAGCTTCATGGAATTTTTCTTGCCATAAATAAGCTTTACCCAATATAGCTTGTGCCAACTGCTTGGTAACACGCCATGTCGTTTTATCATCTACACTCTTCTTTTCCTCCAAGAGTCCTGAATTGATAGCTTCAGTCAGGTCCCGCTCTATCAACGCCCAAATATCAGCCTTAGGCGAACGAGCCAACTGATATTCGGATTTATCAAGTTCATGGTCTACCAATGGTACATCACCCCACATAGAAACTAAATCAAAATAAGCAAAAGCACGGAAGAACTTGGCTTCAGCACAAGCCTTCTTCTTCAAATCAGTATCAGGCTCAACACGTCCCAGAATCACATTCGCCTTATAAATAAGCTGATAGTAGCTTTCCCATACGCCTCCGATAAAACTTTGGTCTGAGCCAAATGAATATTCATTACAGCCTTCCAGCTCTGCATTGTCATTACGACCACCACCACCTGCCCAAACATCGTCCGAAAGGGCATTCTTCATCATCGTATAGTTATAGTATGTACCCTTGAGTTGTATATAAAGCGCATCAGCCGCTGCTTGAGCTTGTTCGTCAGTTTTATAATAAGTGGAAAAGTCCAATACACCTTTTTGAGGTATATCCAATTTGTCTTCACACGAAGTGCCAGCCAATATAAGGAGCGCTCCGAGCATTAAAGAATATCTTAATTTCATATGTTTTTCATTTTAATAAGTTCATAAAAATCAGAATGTCACACTCAAACCAAGAACAACCTTCTTTGAATTAGGATAACTACCTTTATCCACACCTAATGAATTTCCGACACCGGTAACTTCAGGGTCAAAACCAGGATAGTCTGTAAAAGTAAAGAAGTCCTCAAGTGAGCCATATATACGTAGATTTTCAATTGCTACCTTCTTAATCAGTTGCTTCGGGAAAGAATAACCCAACTGAATTTGCTTAATCTTGAAATAAGAGCCGTCAAATACACAGCCGGAAGAAGTCAGATACTTGGTATAATCTGTAGCGCCTGATGCAGGAGTCTTCCCATTGCGATTGCTTTCTGTCCAGCGGTTTTTTGTAAAATAAGTCAGCTGATTCAAATTGTAATCCACACGGTTCAAGCCACAGAATACATCGTTACCTTGAGAACCCGTACCAAACAAGATAAAATCAAATCCCTTCCAAGCTGCATTCAAGGTAATACCATAAGTATAGTCGGCAATTCCCTTACCAATTTCTGTCTTATCATTATCCGTAATACCTTCTACACCATCAATATCTCTAAAGATTGGCTCACCGGTTTTTGAATCCACACCCATGAAATCATAACCATAAAAATACCACGCAGGCTTACCTACCTCAAAACGGGTAATGGCTCCATAAGTCACATAAGTAGCCCCATCAATACTTGATAAAGACTCATGCATCTTGGTCACTTTATTCTTCAATGTAGCAACGTTGGCACGGACACCATAAGCAAAGTCACCAATACGGTCTTGCCATCCCAGTTCCAATTCAAACCCCTTGTTCGTAATATTACCGGCATTAACTGGCGAGAAACTGTTACCTACTACAGTTGAAGCCTTAATACCCGAAACAATCAGGTCTTTTGTGTTTTTATGGAAATAATCGGCTGTAACAGTCAAACGGCTATTCAAGAAACGGGCATCAATACCTATATTGGTTTGTTCAGAAGTTTCCCATTTAAGTCCGTCATTACCGGTAGCAGACGGAGCATAACCATTGATGTAAGAGAAATTATTATTATCACCTACAGCCAAATGCCCGGTAGCACCAATTGATACATTCCATTTATAACCGCCCAATGATGCAGTAGAACCATTCTGTCCCCAACTGGCACGGAGCTTTAATTGTGACAGCCAGTCTTCAGTTCCTTTCATAAAATTTTCCTCCGAAAGAACCCAACCCAAAGAAACTGCCGGGAAATAGCCCCAACGTTTGTTCTTTGGCAACACAGAGAGGTCAGCAGCATCGGCACGCAGTGAGAACTGAGCCATGTACTTTCCGGCATAGTCATAATTCAAACGTCCGAAGTAAGATAATTTACGAGTATAGGTAGGCTCACCACCACTTACATCCTTTACAGCATCAGATGTAGCATAGGCAAAGTAGAAGAAATTAGGATCATTCTGCAAGAAACCCAAATGCGAAACTCTGTTAATCACATTTCCCCACATATCTGTAGTATCTTCATTATATCCCTTCTTACTTCCGCTAACGCCATAAGAACGGCTCTGACTATAAGAAGTTCCCAACATCAATGTTGCGTTGTGTTTGCCAAAAGAACGGGTGTAGTTCAAAAAGTTCTCCCACTGATAATAGGTTGGGCTATAATCCGAAGCCGAAACCTCCACCCAATCACGTTTAGCCTTGTCAGTATAGTAATAAGATTGCCCCACGCCATAAGAGGAAGTTGAAGCCAAACGATAAGAAAGACGAGAAGTAACGGTAAGCCCCTTGATAGGCATAAAATTCAAATAAGTAGAACCATTGATATTAAAGCCTCTGTTCTTGGTATAAGAGTTGTCACGCATGGCAAAAGGATTGATAGCTTCGGCATTGCCAGTGAAAGCTGATACACCATAAAGGTTGCCGTTTCCATCGCCCAACATATTCTTATGATCCTTATAGATGGTAGCCATATTCAACGGCAAGTCATCAATAGGATAAAGAGGCTTGGTCAGAGGGTCTAATTGTAATACAGAAAGCATCATGCTACCATACTCATTGCCCTCGGCTACGGACTGAGTTTTGTAGTGCTCAATCTGATTATTGGTACCTACCTCCAGCCAAGGTTTGATTTTCCAGCTGGCATTTACCATTCCCGTGAGTCGTTCATAAGTATCGGCATTGCCGACAATCATACCGTCGTTATCAAGGTGGGACAATGACAGATAGAAAGAACCTCTGTCGCTACCACCTTGGAAAGTCACATTATGACGTACCATCGAACTGTTTTCAAAAGCCTCATCGACCCAATCCGTATCGGTTTTTCCATCCCAATAGGTATCAAAAGCACTCTGGGTAAGCTTCTTGTTTTCCAAGAAGAATTCCTTGTACTGCGCAGCATTCATTACTTCGGGTACTTTACCCAAACTCTGTGAAGTATATTGAAAATCGTATGTGATTTTACCGTTTCCTTTTCCTTTCTTCGTAGTAATCAATACTACACCGTTACCGGCAGCAGCGCCATAGATAGCTGCAGAAGCACCATCCTTCAAAACTTCCATAGACTCAATGTCATTAGGGTCGATACCACCAATATCGCTGGCAATACGTCCATCCACTACATACAACGGGTCACAAGAACCGTTAGAGCTTATTCCACGGATACGTACCTGCGGAGAAGCACCCGGTTTGGCCGATGCACTGAGCACCTGCACACCGGCAGTCTTACCCTGCAATGCCTGCTCAGCACGGGTAATGGTACGTGCTTGATTTTACCGAAGATACGGCACCGGTCAGTGAACTTTTCTTCTGCACGCCGTAACCTACCACCACCACTTCATCCAGCGTTTTAGTGTCTTCTTTCAATATCACATTCATTACTCCTGCCACTGCTTTCTTTTCTTGTGTCAGGTAGCCGATGTAGGAATAGACAATCGTCGCTCCTTCTTTTACAGACAAAGAGTAGTTGCCGTCCATATCCGTAATGACACCGTTGGTAGTGCCTTTCTCAAAGATACTCACGCCAATCATCGGCTCGTTCAGGTCATCAGTAACTCTACCGTTCACCTTTACTGTCTGGGCTTGTGCCAGACTGAAAGGAAGACAGATCAATAGGAAGAGTGCCATAGCTGCAAGTCTCTTCCGAGCTGTTTGCTTCAGATTTTGTTTCATTTGATTAAATTAGATTTATGTTAATAATAAAAGGTTTCTTAAGAAAGTGTCAGAACCCACGTGTAGGAAATGCCATCACTACCTCCAGCAGTTCCTTGTCATGGTTATACTTCACTTGGCAATCGTTATTGAAAATCATCGTTGCTCCCTTTTCTGCGGTATAAGGTTCCCACTCGGGTAACCCTTCGGCATTGGGATTGCCCGTACGGGCAAAGTTCAACCACGCGCTGCTCATCTTTTCGCCCAAAGCTTGTGCTTCAGCGCCACCCCCGGTCATGGAAGCGTGGCGCACTACATTGTTGAAGGCAAAGGGAATGTCCATGCAGTGCGTGCTGCGAAACATGCCGTCAAGTACGGGCGATTCCCATGCGAACATGTACATATAGACCGGAGCACCCTGCTGCGCAGCTTAGCCTGCTCCACAGCACCGGGACGGAACACGAAGTCCACATCCACCAAATCTTTAGGCTGATAGCCGGGGTAGGCTTTCTCGAAAGCGGTAAGGAACTCGTCCGTACGTTCGCCGTATTTCTTTTGCAGGAATTCCACCGCTTTTTCTTTGGTAATGGTACGGAAAGCGGGGACATAAGTACTCATGGTAAATTCGTGCAGAGTAGTGCCAATCATTACCGGAATGCCCTTGCTTTGTGCTGGAGCTTGAGGGTCGAAAGGCTGTACGGGCAGCACATCGCCGTCCACCGTAGGCGCCCAGCCAAAAATGAAGGAAGACACCCCCTCCTTCTCTGCCTCTGCACGCACTTTGGCTATCGCCTTGTCACCGGCGGCAAGCACCTTGTCATACGGCATCTTGCAGAGTTCGTCTATCTGCGAAGCCTTCAGACCAAGTTCTTCCATCACGGCACTGCCAATGCGACGAGAATACTTTTGCTCCATCGTGCGAAGCATAGATCCGCTTTGTACAATGGCTTTATGGAACAAGCCTCTCGCCGATGGCGTGGCAAGTAGCGTAGAGACCTTGCCTCCTCCACCGGATTGACCGAAAATGGTAACATTCCGAGCATCTCCACCGAAGGATTCTATATTCTTATTCACCCATTGCAGTGCCGCCACCAGATCAAGCAGTCCGGCATTGCCCGATTTTGCATATTTATCGCCATAGGCGGAAAGGTCGAGAAAACCCAGGACGTTGAGACGATGATTCAGCGTCACAACCACTGCATCCCCTTTCTTTGCCAGATTTGTTCCGTCATACGAGGGAAGCTCCTGACCACTGCCGGCGGAATAACCTCCACCATGCAGCCACACCATGACGGGGCGTTTCTTCCCGTCTTTCAGTCCCGGAGTCCAGATATTCACTCGCAAACAGTTCTCATCGGGATAACCGTCATCCCAGTTGAAGGCAAACGCCTGCTCGTCGCTGTACCATCCCATACGCTTGCCTTGCGGACAAGTAGGGCCGTAGGCACGACTGCTACGGACACCTTCCCATTTGTCAACTGCTACAGGCGGCATAAAACGTTCGGCTTTGGCATACGGGATACCTTTATATATATAGATACCGTTCTCCACATATCCGGCTACTTTGCCCGATTCGGTTTCGGCAACAGCAACCGTAGAGGAAGCCGTTATCTCCCCCTTCTGCCCACAAGCAGATGCTTTCTCTATTTTAGCTGTCCCTCCGCACGAGGAAAGTAGGATGGCGGAGAATGCTAACACTGACAAGAATTGCTTTTTCATATTATGTATTAGTTTTATGTTTTTATGATTGCAATATTAGCACATTCTCCCCAGAAGGATTTTCTACGTTATCCAAACGGCTTTCCCCGATGTTCAAAACAGCTTTCTCCAATGTTCAAATGTTTGCAGATTTGTTCAAAACATGCTCTCCGGCAGTCTCTCTCTCAATTTTTATGAGTATTTTCGCATCGTAATGCAGAGATTCGTTGAACAAAACAAATGGATGACATGCCAATGCTTTTAGTCTACACTATATATTATGAAATACATTAAATACTTACTTCTATTGTGTTTAATCACCGCATGCAACCCGTCGGACACAAAGCCCGCACCGGAAGGCAGCATCGAAAGCCCCGTCATCACCAATGACCTCTCCAATCAGAAGGTCACCGCCTTTGCCGAAGATGCACAAGGACACATTTGGATAGGAACTTCACGAGGGGTAAACAAATATAATGTACACGAATATCATCAGTATTACTGTACGGATGACTCGCTGGATATACCTGATAATCAAATCAACGACCTCTTCCGTGATTCACAAGGCCGGTTGTGGGTAGTCACCGTAAATGGAACCAGCCTATACACAGACAAAGATAATTTCCAAAATATCCCACTGGACTTCCCCAATAAAAACGGCATCCAAATACTCGAGAACAAAGACGGAAAGATTTTTCTGAACATGATGCACAACCTTGCCGTATATAATCCACAAACACACAAATTTGACGTACCCATCAAGATATTTGACCCAAACTATACCTTCAACAACCGCTGCTTCATAGACCAGAGCAACAAACTGTGGGCAGTGACCCCACTGTCTCTGCGCCGCTACAACTCCTCCACACTAGCGCTGGAAGACTCCATTCCAATGCAAGGCATTTTTCCCACCCACTTCTTCATGCACACCAACGGAATCCTATGGCTGGCGGGAAACCGCCAGATAACATTGTTCGACACACATACGCACAAATTCAAGGAAACACCCCAAGCCCTTCGGAGCCATCCGTTGCTGCTGCATGCCAACGTCAACTACATCCACCCTTACGGCAGCAACAGCCTGCTGCTGAATACCGACCAACAAGGAATGTTTCTCTACAACTACGTGGAAGGATACGTGATACATCAGAGCGAAAACGGTTTTCCCTTCGAAGTGCCTCACTTCAAGATAAGCACCATGTTTACCGACTCACAGAAAAACCTGTGGATAGGCTCTGTAGACCAAGGCTATGTCGTGCGTTACAACTATAAAGAACGTTTCAACACCAATAATCATCTCAGCTCATACCTGAACCGAAAGTCAGTGCTGTCCGTGGCAGTGGACAAGGAGCGAAATCTCTGGATGGCCACCATGATAGACGGGCTGTACGTTTACAACATGGACAGCCACGAAGTGAAAGAAGTGGACTCGGCTAGACTTCCGGGAAAAAGCGCTACCGACAAACCGGACATCACACGCGTATTCGTAGATGACGAGGGCTACATCTGGCTGGCGGCCCTCTATGCGAGCAAGGTGATGAAATGCAGCTATAAAAACGGCATACTGAAGACAGAGTCTATTCATGACATCTTCCTACCACTGTCGTTTGCACAAGATCGTTGTGGAACAATTTGGGTGGGTACATACAGCCCTAAACTTTATGCCAAAAAGCGTAAAGAAAAAGAATTTGTCCAAACAAAAGTATTTTCCTGGACGGGAACCTTCATACCCGGACTCCTTCCACGCAACAACGGAAAGATGTGGACCACTGCCTTCATGAACCCAGTCATGCAAATCAATCCCGACAATTGGGAAAGCGCTGAAGTACCATTCGAGAACACCGACTGGCAAGCTTGTATCCAACGTTCAGTATTCATCCCTACCGACATCTTCGAAGACAGTCGTGGAGATGTATGGATTGGGACCGTCAGCAACGGACTACTGCACTATTCTGCCGCCACCGGAAAAATCGAGACCATAGAGGGTACACCCTGCCGGGACATCTCTTGCATTGAGGAAGATGCACAAGGCAATATATGGGCAGGCACACAATACGGGCTGGGCAAATATGACCGCACCGTAGGGAAATTTACCAACTACTATGCCGCTGACGGCATAGGCGGCAATCAGTTTTACGACCGTTCTTCATGCCGCCTGCCCGACGGGACACTTGTTTTTGGCGGTACGCACGGGCTGACTTTCTTCAACCCTATGGACGTAAGTACCAAACGGGAAATTCCACTGCTCTTCGAAGATTTGAAGATACACAACCGGTTGGCACGCCCACAAGACAGCGAAAGTATAGACAAGCACCTCTCCTACCGACCGGACATCTGCCTGGACCACAATCAGAATGGTTTCAGCATCTCCTTTGCCGCACTGGACTACTGCGAATACGAACGCGTACATTATTATTACAAGATGGACGGTTTCGACAAATATTGGATTGATGCCCGCAACAACCGCGAGGCCTACTATGCCAATCTGCCTGCCGGTACCTACACCTTCAAAGTTAAAATAACCAATAACGACAAGAGCATTGTAGAAAGGGAGAATTCCATACGCGTCATCGTAAAGCCCGCCCCTTGGCAAACGTGGTGGGCATGGTGCACCTATCTGCTCATTGCCGCCGCCATCATCGGTATCTTCATCCGTGCCTGGCTACGCATTAAGCAGGAAAAAGAAACCGCCCGACGCGCCAAACTGGAGAAGGACCAGGAACAACGGGTGAACCGTATGAACATGAGTTTCTTTGCCAACATCTCGCACGAGTTCCGCACCCCACTCACCATGATTTCGGGTCCGGTGACACAACTTTGCGAAAGCCCCAAGATAGAGGGAGAGAACAAGCAGCTACTCTACATTGTACAACGCAGTGTGGGGCGCATGCTCCGTCTGGTGAACCAGCTGATGGACTTCAACAAGCTGGAGAATGACACCCTAAAACTGCGGGTGAAACGGACCGACATCATCTCGCAACTGCAACGTTTTGTAGACATTTTCCGCATCAACGCCAACGAAAAAGGCATCGCACTGAACACTTATGGCCTGGAGGATACTTTCCTCATGTGGCTGGACGTGGACAAGCTGGACAAGATTGTAGGAAACCTGCTTTCAAACGCCTTGAAGTTCACTCCGAACGGCGGAAAAGTGGAACTGTGCTTCGACGTCATTACCCGCGAAGAGGCTGCACGCCTCTTTACGCTGACGGACAAAGACATCGACACACAGTACGTCAAAGTTGCCGTGGCAGACAGTGGCCACGGAATCCCCGAGGAACAGTTGGAGAAAGTATTCGAACGCTATTACCAACTGGACAATCAATCCAAAGGTACCTATAACTGGGGAACCGGTATCGGTCTGTACTATGCCCGTAGCCTGGCGCTGCTGCATCATGGCTATCTGAAAGCCGGCAACCGTACCGAAGGAAACGGAGCCGTCTTCACCCTACTGCTACCGGTGAATGATCTCTCTTATACCCCCGAAGAATGCACTCTCCCCGAAGAGGAACAGAACAAGGCATTTCCGATACAAACGGAAGAACAATATCAACTGGAAAATACAGAGAGCATCCGGCAGCAAAAGCAAACTCTTCTGGTAGTAGACGACGATACGGAAGTGGCCCACTACCTGAAGGCCCTGATTTCTCCCATCTACAAAATCGTCTGCCGCT
>OHTV01000848.1_pt1 | contig 11863 bp, 9 predicted proteins | sample 1579041 | NCBI WGS metagenome assembly OHTV01 (sample SAMEA3879583, study PRJEB24766) | human gut metagenome | biome: human-associated habitat; feature: feces | place: USA | collected 1985/1987
ATGGATTTAATGCTTCAATTGTCCGTTTGATGAACCAGATGAACTGTTATATAGAAGAAAAAGATAAAGAGATAGCTGAACTTAAGAAAGAGATAGAAGAATTAAAGGGCGGAAAGTAATATGCGTATTTTTCAGTTATTATCTACTATTGCTTATGGCGATGCTGTTAGTAATGATACAGTAGCTATGGAAAAGGCAATCAAGCAGATGGGATATCAGACAAGAATATATGCCGAAAGCATAGTACCACCACTTGATAAAAAGACGGCACTTGCAATTTCAGAATTAAAAGATGTATCGAATGATTATAATATTCCATATGTCAACAGGAAGCCGCCTGAATTTTGATGTGGCTAAGTATCCTTGCCGTAAAATTGTAGTGTATCATAACATAACACCACCAGAATACTTCAAGAATAATGATGAAAGATTCAGTGATATATGTGAGTATGGTCTTAAAGGTGCTAAGTCATTAGCTGATAAGGTCGATTATTGTCTTGCTGTTTCAGAATTCAATAAAAAGGATCTGCTTAATATGGGTTATAAATGCCCTATTGATGTACTTCCAATTATTATACCAATGTCTGATTATGATAAAGCACCAGACAAATCAGTTGTAAAGAAATATTCTGATGACTATGTGAATATATTATTTACAGGACGTATTGCACCTAATAAGAAGCAGGAAAATCTTATATCAGCATTTTATTATTACAACAGGCTGTATAATAAGAAGTCACGTCTTATACTGGCTGGTTCGTTCAGATATGATGATCCATATTATATAAGGCTTACAGAATATACTAAGAAGCTTGGTATGGGTGGAACAGTTATATTTACAGGACATATAAAGTTTGACCAGATACTTGCTTATTATAAGACAGCAGATGTATTTCTATGTATGAGTGAGCATGAAGGCTTCTGCGTTCCGATTGTTGAGGCAATGAAGTTCAAAGTTCCAATAATTGCTTATGGCAGGGCTGCTGTGCCTGAAACTATGAACCATAAGGGTATGATATTAGATGATAATAATCCACAGTATGTAGCTGCCTGCATTGACAAGATGGTTAAAGATAAGAAGTTAAGGGATTATGTTATAGAAGAACAAAATGAAAGACTTGAATATTATAGCTATGATAATATATCTGCAATGTTCAAGGAGTATTTGTCAAAGTTTATTGATAAGAAGGATTGAGCATTATGAAGAAAATTGGATTTGTAGTTCCATGGTATCATAAGGATATACGAGGGGGAGCAGAACAGGAATTAAGAGGAATTGTGACCCACTTGAAAGCCAATAATGTTGATTTGGAAATAATAACAACCTGTGTAAAAGAGTTTACTGCTGACTGGACTGAGAATTATTTCAAGGAAGGTGTAGAGATAGTTGACGGAATTCCAATAAGAAGATTCAAAGTAAGAAAAGGCAATATGAAAGAATTTCATAGAATTAATGCCAAGGTTATGCAGGGAAAGACAATATCCTATGATGAAGAAGATATATTCATAAGGGAAATGGTCAATAGTCCTGATATGTATGATTATCTCAGGGAGCATAGTGAGGAATATCATAGATATGTGTTTATTCCATATATGTTTGGTACAACTTATTATGGGATACTGGCGTGTCCATTTAAGTCAATTCTTATTCCGTGCCTGCACGATGAGGCATACGCTTATTTCAGACATTATAGAGAGACATTCAGGGATTTAAGAGGAATTATATTCCACGCAAGACCGGAGATGGAACTTGCCAATAAAGTGCTTGATTTAAGAAATGTTAATCAGGTGCTTTTAGGAGAAGGCGTAGAAACAGATTTTGAATATAATGCTGACAGGTTCAGAAAGAAATACAATATTAATGAACCATATATAATATATGCAGGACGTAAAGATGAAGCCAAGAATATATATACACTTATAAAATATTTTGGCGAATTTACAAGAAGAAATCCTGATAAGAACTTAAAGCTTGTCTTAATAGGCGGAGGAGATATTAATATTCCAGAGAATATTAAAGATAAGGTAGTTGATCTGGGATTTCTTGATATACAGGATAAATATGATGCCTGTGCAGGTTCGGTATGTCTGTGCCAGCCGTCAAAGAATGAAAGCTTCTCTATTGTAATAATGGAAAGCTGGCTGTGTGAAAGACCAGTTCTTGTTAATGCGGCTTGCAATGTAACAGCTAATTTCGCTAAAGAGTCTAATTCAGGATTATATTTTAATGATTATTTTGAATTTGAAGGATGTGTTAATTATTATATGGACAATCCTGTAATTGCTGAGACTATGGGTAAGACAGGACGTCAGTTTGTATTAGATAATTTCAAATGGGATGTAATTGTTAAGAGATTTCTTGATTTTTTTGAAAGTTAGAAACGGAGATAAATATGAAAAAGATAGCTATTATAAATCAAAGATACGGATTAGAGGTTAATGGCGGTTCTGAACTTTATTCAAGACAGATTGCTGAAAGACTTAAGGCTAAGTATGAAGTAGAAGTTCTTACTTCCTGTGCTGTTGAATATGTTAAATGGCAGAATTATTACAAGGAAGGTGTTGAGGATATTAATGGTGTAACTGTAAGAAGATTTAAGACAGTACACGAAAGAATTCCTAAGGTATTCTCAGCACTTGATTCTGAAATGCTTTCTAATCCCAATGCGGGCGAAGAATTATCGGACAGATGGATAGAGCATATGGGACCATATTGTCCAGAACTTGTAGAATATGTTGATGAACATCAGGACGAATATGAGGCAATTATTGTTGTAACTTATCTTTACTATACAGCGGTTAAGAGTATTGTAAGAATTAAGAATAAGGCAATATTTATTCCTACAGCACATCAGGAACCATTTATACATTTTGATATGTATAAAAAGGTATTCGGGGCTGCTGATGCGTTCGTATTCCTTACAGACGAGGAAAAGGATCTGGTACACTCAATATTCCATAATGAAGATGTTCCATACGAAGTATGCGGTGTTGGTGTAGATGTTCCAACAACTGTTGATGCTGATAGATTTAAGAAGAAATATAACCTTGATAATTATGTTATATATGTAGGACGTATTGATGAAGGTAAAGATTGTCCAAGACTTTTTAATTATTTTATGGAATATAAAAAGCGTAATAAGAATAATCTTAAGCTTGTGCTTATGGGCAAGGCGGTATGTGAGATACCTAAGCACCCTGATATTATAAGTCTTGGTTTCGTTACTGATGAGGATAAATTTGACGGAATAAGTGGTGCTAAGGCACTTATACTTCCATCTAAGTTCGAGAGTCTTTCAATTTCAGTATTAGAAGCTATGACATTATCAAAGCCAGTTATAGTTAATGGTATATGTGATGTGTTAAAGGGACACTGCGTTAAGAGTAATGGCGGTCTTTATTACAAGAATTTCTTTGAATTCGAAGGCTGTGTTAATTATCTGCTTGAACATACAGATGTATATGAGATTATGTGTAAGAATGCACGAAAGTATGTTGAAGATTACTTCCAGTGGGAAGATATTATGAAGAAGTTTGATGACATAATTAAGCTTGTGGGAGAGAAGAATGAAGCAGAAAATAAGTAATCATGTGAAGAATAACTGGCAGGAATATGCAAGTGTTATACTTATGCTGTTTATTATAACAGTGGCAATGATTTATAAGTTTAATCTATTTAATTTTGATATAACATATCCAATAGCATATTCAGGCGGAGATGACCTTAGTATGCTTGTAGATGCCAAGATGTTCTCAGAACAGGGCTGGATTATGACAACGGACAGGCTGGGTGCACCAAATGGAACACAGATGTATGATTTCTCAGCTAACTATCTGCATAATGCCGGAATGGTTATAATGAAAATATTTGTATTCCTTGCTGGCGGTAATGCTGTTGTAGGATTTAATCTTACATATTTAAGCATATTTATATTTGCAGGAATTGTGTCATATATCGTAATGAGACAGATTGGAATTAACTGCTGGATTTCAGCATTGACATCAGCAGTATATGGAATGTCACCATTTATGCTTGCAAGAGGTGTGGGACATATGGTGCTTGCAGAGGCTTATTTTGTGCCTTTATCATTCCTTTTATGCTTTTATATTCTTGAAAGAGAAGAAGTGTTTAAGTTTGATAAGCAGTTCTTTAAAAGACCAATCAATTATGTTGTAATTGTAATTGCACTGCTTATTGCTAATAACGGAATAGGTTATTATCCATATTTCACCTGCTTTATACTTCTTGTAACAGGTGTATGCAAGTGGTTAAAGAATAAGAAGCCGGAAGGGTTTGTCAGAGCACTTTCAATATGTGCAGTTATTGCAGTATTCTTTATTCTTTGTATGGTGCCGGCCAAGATATATAATTTACAGCATGGTGCTAATCAGGATGCTGTATCAAGAGCTGGATTTATTGAAACAGAGATGTATGGCTTAAAGCTCATTATGCTTTTTATGCCTAGAAATGCACACGGCATAGGCATAATACAGAAGGCTATTGATATGTATGACAGCAATACTACATATCTTAATGAAAATGTTACAGAATACCTTGGAATTGTTGCAATTATTGGTTTCTTCATACTTATGTTCACTCTGTTTATGAACAGGGACAGTGCATTAAAGAAGAGATTAGGAGCACTTTCTGAGATTAATATTATGCTTGTGCTTCTTGGTACAACAAGCGGACTTGGAACTATGATAGCATTTCTGATCACAGATAAGATAAGAGGCTATAACAGAATTTCGATATTTATTGAATATGTATGTATATTGGCGGTGGCTATGCTTATGGGAGCTATTGTTGATAAGCTTAAAGCTGATAAACGCACAGCTTCAATTATTGTAACAGCAGTGACAGGACTTGTATGTGTGTTTAGTATATGGGAAGGCTGCGGTGGCAAGACACCAACAGAAACCTATAAGGCAATACAGGCTGAATATGCAAGTGATGATAAGCTGGTGTCTTACATTGAAAGTTCAGTTGATGAAGGTTCTATGATTTATCAGCTTCCATATCATAAATATCCGGAGGGTGAGTCACAGAATGATATGTGGGATTATCATCTTTTCGTTGGTTATCTTCATTCAGACACACTTAAATGGAGCTATGGTTCTGTTAAGGGAAGAGAAGGCGATAGCTGGAATGAAGAAATCGGAAGCCTGAAAGCCGATGATATGGTTAAGGCTTTAAAGGAAGCGGGTTTTGCCGGAATATATATTGACAGAAGAGCGTACCTTGCAGAACAGATAGAACAGTTAGAAAGTGATTTGACAGAAGCAACAGGAACAAAGCCGGTTATAAGTGATAATGGCTGTCTTAGCTTCTATAAGTTTTAGATGACATAGCTCTGGATAGAATTAAAAATGGTTTAGTGATGATAATAATGAAGCTATGATTTATATTGCTCATATGTGTATGTGGTTCACGTCTGCGAAATAGAAGATATAAGCGATACGATTTTGGGCGACACAGAGAATCCGGTAGAATTATATATTGACGATATACGAATATTTGTAAAGTATAAGAATAATTATAAAATGATTAATAGAATGGAGATTAGAGTATGAGAATACGTTTAGCTGATTATGTTGCAGATTTTCTTGTAAGCCACGGTGTTACAGATGTGTTTTCTGTAGTAGGTGGAGGAGCTATGCACCTTAATGATGCACTTGGACACAATGAAGGGCTTAAGGTAACTTATAATCATCACGAACAGGCTTGTGCTATGGCGGCTGAAAGCTATGCAAGAATTGATAACAGAATTGCAGCAGTATGTGTTACAACTGGACCGGGTGGAACTAATGCACTTACAGGTGTAGTTGGCGGCTGGCTTGATTCAATACCGATGTTTATAATAAGCGGACAGGTAAGATATGATACAACAGCAAGGTATGCCTTATCGTATACTGAAACTCCGTTAAGAGCTATGGGTGATCAGGAATATGATATAGTAAAGTCAGTATCTAATATGACTAAATATGCAACTATGATTGAAGACCCTAAGGATATAAGATATGCTCTTGAGAAGGCATGGCACCTTGCTACAACAGGAAGACCAGGTCCTGTATGGATAGATATTCCGGTTAATTATCAGGGTGGATATATTGAAACAGATGAATTAAGGGGTTATGATCCAGAGGAAGATGATAAGCTGCTTCCACCGCCTGTTGAGGATAGCGTTGTCAAGGCTGTTCTTGAAAAGATTAAGAATGCGAAAAGACCAGTATTTCACGCAGGTTATGGAATAAGACTTTCGGGTGCATATGATGTATTCCGTTCAGTTGCCAAGAAGCTTAATATTCCTATTGTGACATATTGGAATGCAGTTGACCTTATTGAAGATGATAATCCTCTTTATTGTGGAAGAGCTGGTAATATGGGTGACAGACCAGGTAACTGGGCTATACAGAATTCTGACCTTATATTAGCAGTAGGAACAAGAATATCAATCCGCCAGACAGGATATAACTGGAAGACCTGGGCGAGAGCCGCAGAAGTAATAATGGTAGACATAGATAAAGCTGAGTTAAAGAAGCCAACTATCCACGTTGAAATGCCAGTATGGGCAGATGCAAAGGATTTCCTTACAAAGCTTGATAAATACGCTTCAGATATAGCACCTGTATTCAGAGGAGATGAGTGGTGCAGTACAACATTGAAGTGGAAAAAGGAATATCCTGTTGTACAGCCAAAGCAATGGGAGGAAAATGGAAGTACAGCTAATGTATACGCATTTATTAAATACTTAAGCAGCCAGCTTCCAGAGAACAGCCTTACAGCAGTATCTAATGGGGCGTGCTGTGTTGTAGGTAATCAGACTTATGTCATTAAAAAAGGCAGCAGAATGGCTAACAACAGTGCTGTTGCCAGTATGGGATACGGACTTCCAGCAGCTATTGGTACTTGTATCGGTGGCGGCAGAAGAACTACTATATGCCTTGAGGGTGACGGCAGTATTATGATGAATTTGCAGGAACTCCAGACAATAATTACTAACAAGCTTCCAATTAAAGTATTCCTCATTAATAACAATGGTTATCATTCAATAAGACTTACACAGAATAATCTGTTTAAAGAGCATTGCAAAATAGGAATTGGTCCAGAGTCAGGAGATTTATCTTTCCCTGAATTCAAGAAGATTGCTGAAGCATTTGGTTATGATTATTACAGTGCTTCATCTAACAAAGAGATGATGGAAACAGTTGATAAGGTATTAGAGGCAGATGGTCCTGTATTCTGTGAAATATTTACAGATACCAAGCAGGTATGGGAGCCAAAGAGCAGTACTAAGAGATTAGAGGACGGAACACTTGTAAGTCCTCCACTTGAGGATTTAGCTCCATTTTTATCAAGAGAAGAACTTAAAGAGATTATGTTTATACCATTATTGGATGAAGAATAAATCAGACAATGAAATTATGAATATAAAATAGCTGGTTGTAATAATAATCAGTAATAAAGAGTTAATAATAGAGAGTTAATAATAATGAATAGTGAGAATAATTTAATAAGAAAAATATTCAGCATAGGCATAGCATATCTTGTTGCATTAGCTGGCATTGAGCTGTATGTATATAAGATAGAGGGCAATCCTGTATACAGTGGAAAGATTACATCAAATATAATTCCATATGCTGTATTTCTTCTTGTGTTCTGCCTGCTGGTATGTATTATTATGAACATTCCGGCAGTAAAGAACAGATTAAAGTTATCAGGCAGTAATAATAAAGTGTACAGTGTTATATCAGCTCTTATTATATTAGTTGTATTCGGCATACTTATAGGCTGTTATCTTAATGAGGTTAATCTGTTTGACGGACCGGCAGCAGATGATTACCTGTATCACGCTAATGAAAAGATTACTGTGATTGCATTGACAGCTATATTTATAATAATGCTTGCTGTTATTAAGAAAGAAAATGCAGTGGTACAACCGGTTAAGAATAAGGTGTATCTGTATTTATTTGCGGTAGCAGCAGGGCTTATATATGCTTATTCATTTTATCTGCCTAATGTGTATTCAACAGATTATAATGTATATCATTTTGATGCGTATTTTAATACAGTGTATTCAGCGGTTAATGGTGTTGCAAGAAGCGGTCTTAATTCAGGTGTGTATGGATATTATGCACTTATATTAGCCCCAATATTAAAGCTTATTGGTGGTGGTATTAATACATTTATGATACTTATGGCAGCCTTGTCAGCATTTTCATATATGGCAGCTGCCTATGTAATAATTGAACTTGTAAGTAACAATGCAGTCAGAATAATGGCGGTTACTGCACTTATTGTTGTTAATTGTTCACTGCATACAGGAGTTTACTTCCAGCTTGTACCACATAGAACATTATTTGCAGGCATAATACTCGCTTATTTATTCTTTGGTGTTAAGAGAAAATACTGTTATAAGCCTGTATATATAATTATTAATGTATGTCTGCTTATGATATCAGTAATATGGAACTTTGAAACAGGCATTGTATACACTATAGCAGTAGCAGCATACTATATTATTGATAATGTCAAAAAATATAATTTCAAACAGGCAGGTCTGTATACAAACACATTGATTGTTGTATTGGCACTTATAGGAACAATAGCAGGAGCGTGGGTTATTACAGGAATTATCAATGTTCTTATGGGTGGAAGCTTTATAAGCATTAAGCAGTTCATATTCCCACTTATGAATTCAGACTATTTTGATTATCTTAGATATGAATACCAGAAAGGTATTGTTGCATGGCTTATAACAGCATTTTTTGGATTGTTTTTTATAGGGAATGTCTTCTTTAATTCTAATCTTAATACAGGTGATAAGAATATTGACGACAGCAGATATGATGCCTTTATGGCAGTTGTTGCAGTTATGGCACTTGGGCAGATGACATATTATATTAACCGTACAGCGTATGGTAATCTTACAATTGTTCATTTTACAACAGTGATTATGATTGCTGTATTTGCAGATTACTGTATAAAGAATTACCAGAAGAGCAAGGCAGGATATCTTTCGATACTCTTAAAAGGCTTTGCGGCATTGTCAGCAGGGATACTTCTTGCTATGTGTGCGGCAGGAGTATACAACTATTCATATGTTGAGGGCGGTAATGAACTGTCAGATATGAGAAATACAGAAGTATATAACAGTGAGATACAGCATATAGCGGATGTATGTGCTAAAGACACTAAGGCGATAGGATTTTCAATTCCTATGGTATATTACGAACTTGGCTGGGATAGTGGATATTATTTTATAGACTTTGCAGATTTAGATGTATATCCTCAGTCATTGGAATATTTACAGAATGAACTTGATAACATTGATGAGCCGATAATTATGGATTATAATGCACATTATACTTTAACTGATAAAGGTGTTAATCTTGATAAATTCTATGAACGCTTTGAATTATCAGATGAATTTACAGTAGGCTCAGCAGTGCTTGAATACTGGGTTCCAGTTAATTAATAATAGAGGTTAAATTATTAATTGGTTATGTCCGGTTAAAATATTTTGTTGCGTTTTAAACATTATAATAACTATAAAATACCCCTTATATATTGGGTGTATGACCAGAAGATAAAAATCTTACTGGCTGTATTTCCAATATATAAGGGGATTTTATTGATATAAGATTTATTCCAGCTATTTCCTGTTAATATGCACATTCTTTAATATCAGGCTGTAGCCGTCTTTTTTGAAGCATTTAATTATTAAATCAGAAGTATCATTAACTTCGATATTATTAATTATAGTTTCATTATCTGTTGAGGCAGAAGCCTTGGCAATAACACTGTCATCAGCAAGGTTACATATTTCAAAATAAGTATCTGAATTATTGTCATCAGATGAGTAGTTTATTGTAACGGAATATGTTCCTTTTTCAACACCAGGAAGTGTCATATTCATAATGTTGCCAGAAACAGTATCATCAGCGACAAGATAGCCATTACTGTCAAGTTCAGCCCATCCAATATCAACGCCTTCTGAATACATAAAATTAATATTTTTGGTACAGTTATTATCGAATGCAGTTAAATCAAAAGGATTGATTTCTGATACATATATAAGATAATCGCCGTAATTATTAACAAAAGTATATTTGTTAACTATAAATTCAGGAAGTGTTGTCAAATCATCAAGTGTTGTGATAAGCACGGTTCTTCCTGTCCACTGGCTGTTTTCATCATAATAAAGATAATCGCCCCAGCGGTTGCTTCTCTGATAAGTATCATCAGTAAGTGTTCTGTATACAAGATTAAGATCCATTATTCTGAAATTTCTTGCATCTATCTGCATTTGCGCAGAAGTTGTACCCCATACATATGCTATAGGAACATCAAGAGTATCGACTTCTTCAAGAAGAGGAACAAGAGTATCGGAGTCTATAGTCTTTTCGTGATAGAGCCTGAATAATCCAACGCTTTCACATAAGAGCACGAATGATATTGCAAATGTAATGAGTGCTTTAAATATATGCTCATCACTGAGCTTATTAATAGCCTTTAAGCATATTACAATCTGCATAAGGTATACAATAATAAGGTAGCGGTATTCAAAAAAATATCCATCATATAAAGTATAAGAGAATATGAATATTGCGATATTAACTAATATTATTGTATATGGAATTATCTCTGTAAAGTCGATATCCTTCTGTTTTATTTCTTTAATAATGCGTTTAACAGATATTACCATAAGAATTAATATGAATAATATAAAGCCTATGGATAATATCTGGATTATTCCCCTGAATGAGAAAAGGCTTGTTGTTGTTTCAATAGAAATTCCACACAGTAATTGCAGATATCCCATTATAAGACTTCCTATGTTGTGCCAGAATTCATATATACCTGTTAATACCATAGAGCTTTCTTTAGACTGGAAAACAAATATATGACCTGATATGGCTTTGCAGGCAAATGTTAATACAAGCTGTGCCATAGTAAATATAAAGCCATAGTCTTTAAGCACCTTTAAAGAATTCTTATAGATAATCTTAAAGACATAGTAGAACACACAAGGAACTAATATTGTAATAGCAACATATATTCCACTTGAAATTGCTGTAAGCATAGAGAAAAGTGTTGCAAATACAATTGATATATATAATTTGATATTGTTGTGCGATACATTTTCTGAGCCAGCCTGTAAAGCTTTATTATTACGGTGTTCTAACTGTACGACAACCCATAATAAAAGAAGCATAGTTATTATCTTTACGCTGTAAGAGCCCTGCTCGCCAAGAACCATTGCAAAATAAGAAAGGTTGTTATCTATGAAATGGTCTGGTGTCATAAATGGACATAAAAGGAAGATAAATCCAAGAGCAATCTCAAAAGCGGATAATTTGAATTCCTTTAATAGGTTATAGAATATAACAGCTATTACAACATCAAGTATAATATTGGCGATTCCAAATCCGAGAAAGATATTTCCTGTAATGCCGTAGAAAAGTGCGGCAAGCGGAGTCGGTGAATCAAGACCAAGAGTAGTTGTCAGTGCAAAGGTTGATGGAACTAAAGATTTACATCTCCATATTTCAACAGCCTGCAGATAAGCTGATGAAGCATCAAATCCAAGGTGATGTTCAAGTTCAAATAAGTTACTGTAAATAATTATTGCAGACTGTACAACAATAACGAACAGCATAAAAATAAAAAGGATACCCTTAGGTGTTATTTTATTATCCTTTTTGAACTGGTTAATTAAGTTATATGACATACATTATCTCCTATTATTTATAGAATATAAAAGCTTTAATGCCAGTTGGCGTTGCTGGAAAGCTAATGATTTATTATATAATATCATATAGAAAATGTCTAATAAAACAGATACATATTGTTGAATAA